>Ga0208648_1000913_pt1 | contig 26806 bp, 19 predicted proteins | sample AntAceMetag02UKL_FD_184772 | JGI IMG/M metagenome (GOLD analysis project Ga0208648, IMG submission 184772) | Saline lake microbial communities from Ace Lake, Antarctica - Antarctic Ace Lake Metagenome 02UKL (SPAdes) (version 2) | ecosystem: Environmental > Aquatic > Non-marine Saline and...
ACCACGACTACTTTACCAATGTTTTTTATTAATCTCCCCAGAATTGCCATTATAAAGGCAGAAGCTAATGGAATTACTACATAAAGCGGGATCAATGCATTCATTTTTTATCCTTTTAGACTATTTATCTTTCTGATATCAAAAGTACCATATTTTCTGTATAATCTGATAGCCATCGCCAGAAGCAGAGCAGTTGTTGCTAATCCGATAACAATAGCAGTGAGGATCATTGCCTGAGGTAGAGGATCTACATAACTGCCGATATGAAACTTCTCAGCAAAAATGGGAGCAGTGCCACCATCAACATATCCAATCATGATCAGAAACAGGTTTACACTGTATTCCATGATTGCCAATCCAATAATGATCTTGATCAGATTTTTTTGCGTAATTATACCATATAATCCGATGAGAAAAAGGATCAAACACAATATAAATGGTATCATAAAGCTACCTCATCCTTATATACAACCAGAGCAATGAAAATTGTAGTTATAGCAGCACATACTTCGGTACCGACAATAATATTTTCCAGCGGGATCATTCCTGCACTGAGTAATTTGCCAATGACACCCTTATTAATAAAATTACTGAAAAACACAAATGAACTTGAAAGGATCAAACCAAATCCTGCAATTATTATAAATCCGAGTATTGCTCCACTTTCTAGAAATTCCAGTCCGGATTCTTCCTTACGAAGCTTATCGAGAATTTCTCCATTTGCCAGGATCTGCAGAATAAAGGCACTTGCCATTATCACTCCACCAGCAAAACCACCACCAGGAGTTAAATGACCATAAAACACGATATATATCCCGAAAAGAAAGATTATGGGAGCTATGAACTGAGTTACTTTTCTTACAATTATCGTCATACCTTTCATATTATCACTCTCCCTTTTTGCCTTTTAACCTCAGAATGGTCAAAACACCTATCACAGCCGTGAAAAGCACAGTAGCCTCACCCAAAGTATCATATGCCCTGAAACCAAATACTACACCTGTTACCAGATTAGCACTTCCGGTTTCATGTACTCCTTGAGTGTAAGCAGTAGCCATTCTAGTGGCATGCTGTCCAAAGGGACTCAAACTGCCTGAGATCTTATCAAATGCCAGGTAGAAAGCGATCGTAAACAGCAATAGAACCAGAAGGTAGATAAACTGACTGAAGCGGGCAGTCTGCTTGTCTTCCTTTTCTGTGGTATCTTTGATAACTGCGATCATGATAACCAGTGTGACAATCTCGATCACAACCTGCACAATTGCCAGATCTGGTGCCTGAAGCAGTAAAAACGAGATCACTAACCCAAATCCTACTATACCATAAGAGATCACGGCAGAAAGCAGATCTTTGGCATGCAGAGAATACAACGAACCAAAAATCATCAAAACCAGCATAATAATTAAATATATTTCCATAATAATATCCTTTAGATGAGGATCAGCAATATTATTGCTAATCCAGCAGCTACCCATACCAGATATGTGGATAATATACCCGTATGACAGGAACTGAAGATGTTAAATAAACCCAATACAGTATTTCTTCCCAGGTGATAGATATCAAACCATTTCTTTTTGGCAGCATTATAGAAGAACGCCGTCAATTTAAATTCTGTTATAGTTTTATAAAAATCTGAAGGAGCAAAATTCATCTCATTCTGTACTTTTTCTCCACCAACAAAGCTATCTTCCTGACGATGTTTGCCAATATTGCCAATAGCATAGATTATTATTCCCAAAATGATAGATATCAGAATTAATATCGATACCTGGGGAGATTCCCACAATCCGGTTATATTCTGACTAGAAGATATGGGCTCAAAATTAAATAAGAATGGTATTATTCCCTTGGCAGCAAATAAACCAAAGAATATACAGGTTGCAGCCAAGGCAATTTGCGGGAACCACATCCAGAATTTTACTTCTTTGATCTGGGCAAACTTTTCCTGCATCCTTCCCAGGAATACTCCTGATATTAATTTTATAAAACTGGCAAGAGTGAGAGCAGAACCAAGCACTGCAAGTCCCAGCCAGACTATCCAGAGTTTATTGACCAGATCTGTGCCTGAGCCAAAATCAATTATACCTCGATAGATCATCCACTTAGAGTAGAATCCATTTAACGGTGGAATTCCTGAGATTGCAATGGCAAAAATAATTGCTGAGAAAAAGGTTATGGGCATTAATCTTGATAATCCTCCCAGATTATCGATTTCCTGTTCACCAGTCTGTTTCTCCACGCTGCCTGCTGTGAGAAATAATCCGCCTTTATATAAGGCATTATTTACCATATGGAAAAGTCCGGCTGCTATGCCCAGAGGGCTGCCTAATGCCAGTCCTGTGATCATATAACCTACCTGCGAAACAGCATGATAACCCAGAAGTTTCTTATAATTATGCTGCACTAATGCCATCATAACTGCGCAGATAATAGTCAATGAACCGATTATCATCAGAAGCATTGTCGACCAGGCTGTGAGATTAAATAAATGCAGACATATTCGCGCTAGAAAATAAATACCCAGCAGTTTATCCAGGGAAGCAGGAAGAAATGCTGAGGCTGATGCCGGTGCATGCTCCACATAATCTGGTACCCAGGTATGAAAAGGCATTGCTCCTGCCTTGGTCAAAGCTGCTACCAGCAAACACAGAAATGCTACATTAGCAAGTGCTCCACTGGTGCTGATATTGATTGCTGAAATATTATAAGAACCGGTAATTTTAAATAATATCCCAATACCTAAAATCAGAATAGAGTCTGATGCACCAATCAGGATCAAGGTCTTTTTAGCAGCTGAAGAGCTTGCTTCATCCTTACCCCTTATCAGCATGTATAATGTCAAACCCAGAATACCCCAGCAGAAAATAAAGAACAGCAGATTATCTGCCAGAGCAGCCCCAAAGGCAGCTCCAGAAGTTATCAGGAAATATGAATAATAATCATGCAACTTCTGTTTTTTACTTATATAGCCTAAGGAATACAAGGAATACAGAAAACTGAATATTCCGATAAATAGCACTATCAGTTTGCTGATGGCATCCACATTCATTCTCAGGTAATCACTTAAAAATGCTATCTGACACGGTATCAGGTAAAAACCGGAAGGCAAGGCGAAAACCCTTACAGCGAGGTATAATAGATATGCAGATATAGCTAATGTGATAATTCCTTTCACCGTTTTCAGGACTTCGGGTAAGATAAACAGTATAATTCCTGCCAGGATCGGGAAAAAGATAATAATTTGAAAATTTACCATAATTTTACCTTTTATTAAGCCGCTTTTTTATTTCTTCCGTTTTCGATTGGGATAATTTTATCAACTCTGCTGCATTATAAAGTTTTTCTCCCGTCTTCACATCATAAGCCTGGCTCATTCTTTCTGTGCAGCAATAACATGGGTCAACTGCTGCTGTAGATATGGCAGCATCGGATATTGTCCCACCAATACATGATCTTCTAAAGGTGGGTATACAGGTATAGCTGGGTGCCCTTATCTTATGCCTTACAGGACTATTCCCGCCATCTGATTTCACAAAGTGAAAAACCTCACCTCTGGGTGCTTCAGCACGTCCTATGCCAATTCCTGCTGGAATATCCTTGACCTTTGCTTTGATATCACCTGTTTCATTTTTCTGCAGGTAATCAAGACATTGACGGATGATCTTGATTGATTCGATCAATTCCAGCAACCTTACTTCTGCCTTGGCAAAAACATCTCCACCTTGAGCAGTGATCACTTTCCAATCCACAAGATCATAAGCTGCATATGGATCATCCCTGCGAATATCCATATCCACTCCTGAAGCACGGGCTGTGGGACCTACTGCACCAAAATCATGTATATCTTTAGCTGTAAGAACGCCTACTCCCTTTAATCTGGCATGAATTACCGGATCATCCATCACTGCACCAATTAAGAGATTATTCTTCTTTTCTACTTCATCTAATACCTTATAGAGCAATTTGGCTTTCTCGGCATCAATATCCCGTCTAACTCCACCTATAGTGAACATGGCATAACTATTGCGGTTACCTGTGATCATCTCAAACATATCAAGAACTGGCTCGCGATATTTCCAGGCCCACATAAATACTGTATTATATCCCAGAAAATGCCCCGCGAGTCCTACCCACAGCAAATGACTATGAACTCTTTCCAATTCGCCAATTAAGGTGCGAATATATTTTGCCCTGATGGGAATTTCCACTCCGGCAATACTTTCCACCGCATTAGCATAGGCAAAAGGATGGGAAGTTGAGCAAATCCCGCAGATTCTTTCTACTACATAAAAAACCTGCTCAAATGTCTTTGATTCACAGATCTTCTCTATCCCGCGATGATTGTAGCCTGTCTCCCAGACCATATCCACCACAGTTTCACCATCACAATATAATTTAAAAAATTCCGGCTCTTCCAGCAGAGGATGATAAGGACCTATTGGTACTATAGTTTTTTTACCCATATTTATAACTCCTTATTCTCTTTTCTACGCAAGGGGAAATCACCTTCAGGCCAGGATTCAGCCATCAGAAAACGTTCCGGTTTGGGATGATTTAAAAATTTGATGCCCAGCAGATCCATTATTTCTCTTTCAATCCACTCTGCTCCATAAACTACCGGAGTAATGGATTCCACTTCAGGTTTATCATGCGGCAGCATGACATTAAGATTGATCACCCAGCCACTTGAGTCATCTGAATAATGATAGATGATTTCATAACCTTCTTTTGAATCCATGCCAGATACTATTATATATCGAAATCCCAAAGTAGCGAATAAGTAACTTGTGATATCCAGCAGTAATTCCTTGGATATATAGATCATCAGCCGTTTGAGGTTGATCTCTTCCACTTTAATATCAGGATATTTCTTCCTTACTTCTTCAATGAAATTTTCTATCTTCATATATCTTCCCTGCTATTTATTTAGAAATTTTACTATTCCCGCCAGCATTGCTTCCGGTTTTGGAGGACAGCCAGGGATGTATAGATCCACAGGTATTACCTTATCAAGCGGTCCTGCAAAATTATAACCCGTAGCAAATATTCCTCCAGTACAGGGACATGCACCAATGGCAATCACTACAACTGGTTTGGGTGCCTGTTCATATACTTCAATAACTCTGGGTAAAGTTTTCTTTGTAACGATGCCGGTCACCAGCAGCACATCTGCATGACGTACACTTCCCACCAGCTTCATTCCAAACCGCTCAATATCATATCTGGGTGTGAGACAATCAAGTATCTCAATATCACAATTATTACAGGAACCTGCACTTAAGTGGTAAACCCATAAAGATTTCTTGAAACATAATTCCTTGAAACCCAATTTTTTCTCCTATAATCCATAAATTGAGAGAATTATACTGACCACTGCAAAAAGATTCATCCAGATCCAGAAGAATCTCATTGCCTGTTTGATTCGAACTCGAGGATTTGTGTTGCGGATCAGGGTTATCAGCAATACTACTAATAATACCTTCAGCACACTCCACAGGATATTGATGCCAACCAGACTTAATCCACCAAGAAATAATCCGCAGATCAAGGCCGGTAACACCAGAAACATTATATATTTTACTAATTTATAGATAGCGAGTACAGTACCTGAACTTTCGATCATAATCCCATCGCAGATCTCTCCCTCTGCCTCTGCCATATCAAATGGAACTAATCCCAGCTTTGCCTGCACGCATAATAAGACGGTGATAAAACCAAGTATCCCTGATATGCTGCCGATAAATGCACCCTGACTGATTTGCACATCGATGATTTCACTGAGACTGATCGTCATCCCTGCTTTGATTATTATTGAAGTGAGTACCAGCAGAAATGGTAATTCATAACTTAATATCAGCTTCATTTCTCTTGATGCACCAACTGCTGCCAGCGGATTTCCACTTGCCAGACCTCCAATAATATAAGTTACTGAGGGTATATTAAGCACATAGATTATCACGATCAGATCTCCCGAAAATCCACCATCAATCCCAAAAATCGGGAGTAATATGAATACTGCTGCCAAAGTCGCACCAAACAAGGCAAATACTGGTGATAATAGAAAAGTTAGCGGTGAACCGTATTTAGGAATAATAGTCTCTTTTGCCAGAAGTTTCACGAAATCATACATGGGCTGAAATAAGGGTGGTCCCTGACGGAATTGCACTCTGGCGGTGATCTTTCTATCAACCCAGCTCAAAAAGCCACCAATCACCCCTGCAAATAATAATCCGGGAAATATTAAAAAATAAAAAATTTCGCGTGTCATCTTATTCCTTTATTCACCTTTTATTAAATCTTCCCAAAGCACTTCTTTCACTAATATATGATCATCTAATCGGAAAATATTCTGGGCTGGGTCAGCATCCATTTCCGTAAGAGTGATAGCTCCTTCCGGTGCTGTCTCCATACATTTTAGCGGATTGGCTGATTCCAGACACGTTATCAGATCACATATCGATTTTTTTGATGTGATTATTTCATTCATTAGCGTTCCAAACGGGCATACAGCTACACACGATTGACAACCCACACATAGATTTGTCGCTCTCTGGATTATCCCATTTTCATCTCGTTCCAGGGCCTCTTCAGGACAGATTTCAATGCAGGGAGCATCTTCACAACGACGGCAGGTAAAATTCATCATGGCTCTTTCTATGATGTCTTTCATTCCCAGATTATTCGGATGAAAATCGTAAATGCATTCTCCATAATTATAACTGCCGGTCTCACTGTCCCTGAATTTTGATAGATCAATTAATATCTTCTTGCTCATATTTATGTCTCTCAAATCCAGATATCTGGATAGTCCTTGATTTGATCATAAGTGAATACGGGACCGTCTTTGCATACATAATAATCGCCCAAAGCACAGTGTCCACATTTCCCCAGTCCACATGACATGTTCTTTTCCATCGATAGGTAGATATTTTTTTCTTTAACACCCTTTTCCAATAATTTATATGTGCCAAATTTCATCATTATAGGAGGTCCGCAGACTACTGCCACTGCTTCTGAAAAATCAAGCTCAAGCTTATCCAATAGCACTGTCACCACACCTTCCGTCTCCTGCCAGTCAGCATCTGCTTTATCCACAGTGCGCACCAGGTTGATCTTCTCATGTCTTCTCAGTTCTGGATACCAGCCTTTATAAATGAAATCATCTGGTGTCCGTGCTCCCAGGCAGACATTGATCTTTTTATACTTCTCACTTTCGGTTAGCATGGTTAAGATCAGGCACCGCAGGGGAGCAATTCCTACTCCTCCACCCAAAATAATGACGTCTTTTCCGTGAAATTCTTCCAGAGGATAGCCTTTGCCAAAAGGACCCCTGATCCCAAGAGTCTCTCCCCCCTTCAGCTCATGCATCAGGTTGGTCACATAACCGGCTTTCATTATGGTGATTTCCATCCGGTCAGAAATTGTTGCCGAAGATGATGGAGTATAAGGTGCTTCACCCACTCCCTCAATTGTCACTTCCACAAATTGACCAGTTTTAAAATGAAAATCTGATTCCGGATGTATGAAAAATGTCTTGATCAAAGAACTCTCAGTCTCTACTTTATCAAGCTTGAACAAAATGGGTTTATAAATATTTTTGCCCTGCATATCTAATCCTTTTTACAAGCTGCTATAATTATTTTGTTTTTATCTATCTTGCCTATACAGGCATCAATGCACCTGCCGCACCCTGTGCAGGCTAGCACATCAAACATCCCTGGTTTATGGATATATTTACACTCATAACGATTTTTCAACCGCTTATTCAACCTCTTCAAAGGATCCTCTCCAGCAGCTACCTTCTCAAATGCCGGATATTGACAGGCATCCCAGTTTTTTACCTTCTCAAATTTCTCCCTGTCTATAAGTAAAAAACAGTGACATGTAGGACAGATCACTGAGCATGCTCCACAGGATACACATTTTGCTGCATATTCTTTCCAGAAATCATCATCTGTGTTTAATATGCCTGCTTTGGTCTCTTCCTGGTCAGGCAGGTCAATGTTCTGCTTTTGCAGAAGATTCCGTATTGCATTCCTTTTATTATATACATTTTCCGGCAATCCTTCCACTTCATGCAATCCTTTGGCTTCCAGCTTGCTCAGCAGCGCCTCTCCCTTGGGTGTGAATATGGAAAGATATAGTAATTCTCCAGCAGGTGAAATTGTAATATCCATATTTTCTTCGGGGAATGGCGCAAGACCATATGTTGTACAGTGGCACGTTTCCTTTATCTTCTGGCAATCATTACCTATAAGAATAGTATTCTCACGTCGTGTTTGGTAATGGATATCCAGAAAATCTTCGTCCAGAAATACCGCATCAAGTAGTTTAAGAGCCATCAAATCACAATTTCGCACTCCTAATATTATCCGCTTCTGCGTTGATGGATCCTGAACTACGTTTTCCTTGATGGGAAAGAAAAATGCCTTTAAGGGGAGAACGGGTATTACGCAATCATAAGATATATCTTGGACAGTACTGGCTTTCATTAGCCTGTAATCAGCGTTTTTACCCTTTTCTACAGGAGCATAAATCGTATAATCTGTGATGACCCTGATGAGTGATTCTGCCCACTCTTTCTTACTAATGGAATAGACACTCATAACACTTCCGTAAATATATTTTTTTTCTGCTTTATATATTAGATCATTACTTTAATTTCAAGGTTCACGGACTAAATTTAAATTTACATCAAAATTTTGTCAAGAATTATTATATTTTTTTTTCTCCTCTTATGGTTTTTTATTTGATAGACTGAATAATATTTTTTCATTATGAATATTTCATCTTAATTTACTATATTTTTTTTTACTTATTCTTGACAATTTTATTCCCGTTTTAAATATTCTATTTATATCATTTGATAAGGAATTTATATGTATATTATAAATATCAACGGGGTTGTGCAGGGTGTGGGATTTAGACCTTTTGTATATAAGTTAGCATATAATAATAACTTAAAAGGTTATGTCAGAAACTCCTCTCAGGGCGTTGAAATCGCTGTTACTGGTGATGAAAATTCACTAAATAATTTCCTTAATCAGTTAAAAAATAACTCCCCAGAAGCCTCAAAAATTGATACTATGATCGTTACTACACACCCCGATAGTACTTTTGATTCCTTCCAAATACTGCCCAGTCTCATTAATTCTGGTATTACTCACATCTCCCCCGACCTGGCTGTATGCTCAGATTGCCTTACAGAAATGAATTCTGATACTGATCCCAGGCACGATTATTCCTTTATTAATTGCACAAATTGCGGTCCTCGCTATTCCATTATCGAATCCGTACCTTATGATAGACCTGCCACTTCCATGAGTAAATTTGAGATGTGTGATTATTGCAGCGGAGAATATAGCGATCCTCTCAATCGCAGGTTTCATGCTCAACCTGTTGCCTGCCCTGTATGCGGTCCCGGTTTGCAGCTTCTTGATAGTAACAAAAAACCTGTTCCCGGTGATCCACTCATTCTCACTCGCAAACTTCTTAAACATGGAAATATTATTGCCATTAAAGGAATTGGTGGATTTCATCTGGCTTGTCTGGCTACTGATGATAATCCGATTCAAAACCTAAGGAAACGTAAACACAGGCCAGATAAACCATTTGCCGTGATGTGCAGAAAAGAAGACCTGGAAAAAATTGTTGATCTGAAACCAGAAGCTTATCAGCTTTTGCAGTCACCTGCTGCCCCTATCCTGATCCTACCTGCTACGGGAAAATATATTTCTCACCTTGTAGCTCCTAACAATCCCACCCTGGGAGTTTTTCTTCCCTATGCTCCCCTGCACCATCTTTTGCTTCAAGATGATTTCAAATATCTCGTCATGACTTCCGGCAATATCCATGATCATCCTATTGCAGCCAATGAAAATGAATTACCTGAGATTTGCGATTATTATTTAACCCACAACCGTGAAATTCTCAATCGATGTGATGATTCCGTTATTCGTGCTGCCCAGCCCCATAATATTATGATCCGTCGCTCCCGGGGTTATATCCCCTCTCCCTTATCATCAGGCTTAACTTTGCAGGATTCCTTTGCTGCTGGTGCTGCCATGAAATTAACTTTTGCCCTTGCTGCCGGTGATTCCATCTTCCTTTCTCCCTATATTGCAAATAATGACACACTCAATTCTTTGGATTTTTATCAGGAAACTTATCACAAATTTTGCCGGTGGTTCAAGATCGATCCCCAATTTGCTGCCTGTGATCTACAACCTGATTTCATGAGTACCCGATTTGCTGCAAAACTTGAAATACCGCTCTATAGAATTCAGCATCATCATGCCCATATTGCTGCAGTTATGGCAGAGCATCGTTTATCTGAACCTGTCATTGGTATTGCTTATGATGGTACGGGTCTGGGAGATAATGGCATCATCTGGGGCAGTGAGATCATGATTGCTGATTACTTCTCTTATCAGAATAAATTTCACCTTGAGCCAATGCCGCTTCCCGGTGGGGATGCTGCCGTGAAAAATCCCATTCGCATTGCTTATGCCTGGCTTAGGCAAAATTTGCTTGATACTGATCTGCTTAATAATATCTCAGATTTTGAGAAAAAGATAATCGCCAAACAACTGACCACAAATTTGAACGTCTTTCAAACCACAAGTATGGGCAGGCTGTTTGATTGTGTGAGTGCCATGCTTGATCTGGTCACTAAAATTTCTTTTGATGCTCAGGCGGCCATGGCTCTGGAATCTATCTGCCCGGAAAATATCATGGATTATCCGCCTTATGAATTTTATTTTGATCAGCAGAATATTAAAATAAAACCTGTTCTCCAGGGCATTTCCCACGACATTCAGCAAAATGAACCACACCCGCTTATCTCAGCCCGGTTTCATCATACCATAATCGAGTTTACTCTTCAGGCAGTAAAACTTCTCCGAAAAGAGTCCTCTATTAATAATGTAGTACTTGCTGGAGGTGTGATGCAAAATGCCATAATATTTACTAATCTTATCAAGATGCTCCAAAAAAATAACTTTACAGTTTTCGCTCCCAGACTGTTTCCTCCTAATGATGGTTCTATTGCTCTGGGACAGATAGTAATTGCTAATCATCGCAATAAATGAGGTAATAAATATGTGTCTTGCCATACCGGGAAAAATTGTTAAAATCCATGATGACACCGGCGTTGTCGATCTGGGTGGTATAAACCAGGAGATTTCTCTCACCTTTATACCCCAGGTTGTTATCGGCGACTGGGTTCTCATCCACACAGGCTTTGCTATCAATATCATCTCTGAAGATGATGCCTTTAAAACTATCGAACTTCTCCAGGCTGTCTATGCTAAATAAAATGTTCCAGGACCATGACCTGGCACAAAAGATCATCACCCGGATAAGCGGTTTCAAAGAAAATATCCGCATCATGGAAGTTTGCGGTTCCCACACAATGGCTATCGGAAAATGGGCACTCAGAAAACTGCTGCCCTCTAATATCCATTTGATTTCCGGTCCTGGCTGCCCTGTTTGCGTTACTCCTCCATCTATAATAGATTCTCTGATAGATCTCCAATCTGTCACAATTGCCACATTTGGTGATATGCTGCGGCTGCCAGGTAATAATGGAACTCTTGAAGATGCCAGAGCCTCAGGACTTGACGTGCGCATCGTTTATTCTCCCCTCGATGCTCTCAAGCTTGCTCAAAAAAAAGAAACTATCTTTATCGGTATAGGTTTTGAAACTACTATCCCCGGCATTGCCCATACTATCAGACTTGCCAAAAAGAAAAACCTGACTGGTTTCTCAGTTCTGCCTGCTTTCAAGATAATCCCGCCAGCCCTCAAAGCACTGCTAAATTCTTCTGTGACCAATATAGATGGCTTCATCCTCCCGGGAAACGTAAGTGCCATCATTGGTTCAAATGCCTATGAATTTCTTCCTCAGGAGTTTGATCTTGGTGGCGTTGTAACTGGTTTTGAACCGTTGGATATTCTCACAGCTATCAATATGCTCATCGAGCAGCATCAGAATAATTCTCCCAAAATTGAAAATGAATACCAGCGAGTTGTTTCCCCCACAGGAAATATCAATGCTCAGCAGACTATCAACGAAGTAATGCAGGTGCAGGATTCCTGGTGGCGTGGTCTGGGATATATCCCTGCTTCCGGTCTGGGTATCAGAGATGAATTCCGTGATTTTGATGCAATTTATAAATATAACCTGAATATTACTGATCAACAGCCAGATACCGGCTGCCAGTGTGGTGACGTGCTCAAAGGCATTATCACCCCACCCCAATGCCCACTTTTTGCCAGTACCTGCACTCCTGCCAATCCCCTTGGCCCCTGCATGGTATCTTCTGAAGGCTCTTGTGCCGCTTATTATAAATATGAAAGATAATATTATAACTCTCGCTCATGGCAGTGGTGCCAGACTCACCCAAAACCTTATCTCCAGCGTTTTTGCAAGCACCTTCCAGATGGAAGAACTCTCTGACTCCTTCCGCATAGAACCAGGACTGGTAGTAACCACTGATGCCCACGTAGTTAAACCCCTTTTCTTTCCCGGTGGCAATATTGGTAAACTCGCCGTAACTGGCACAGTAAATGATGTTGCTGTCTCCGGAGCTGTACCCGCATATCTGCTGGCTGCCTTTATCATCGAAGAAGGATTTCCGATCTCAGAATTGCAGAAAATTGTCAATTCCATGCAAAAGGCTGCTCAGGAAGCTGGTGTAAAAATTATTGCCGGAGATACTAAAGTAGTGGAAAAGCACAATGCAGAAGGTGTATATATCACAACTACAGGAATAGGTTATTTAGCTGAAGGTATAGCGCTTTCCACACAAAAAATTAAGCCGGGAGATCAAATCATCGTTAATAATTACATTGGTGATCACACTATTGCCATCATTAACAGCCGTGACCAGCTCGGTCTCCAACCTCCCCCACTCAGCGATTGCGCCCCGCTTAACCATCTTATTCAGGATATGCTAAGCGTCTCAGATGTCCATTTCATCCGTGATGCCACCCGTGGTGGTGTCGCCACTATCCTAAACGAGGTTTACGATGATTGCGGCATGGGTATCATCATCGATGAATCTGCCCTGCCAATTAGAAATTCAACTATGGCTGTTAGCGAGCTACTGGGTATGGAACCGCTATATATGGCAAATGAAGGTGTTATTGTCTCCTTTGTTCCTGCTCAAACCGATAATTTACTCTCTGCGATGACAGCTAATATCTATGGTAAAAATTCTGCGCTAATCGGAAAGGTGACAAATGAGGTGAAGGGTGTATATCTCAAAACCCCTTTAGGGAGCCTTAGACCTTTGCCTATGCTCAATGCTGACCCTCTCCCCCGCATCTGCTGATCATGCACGAAGCCAGCCTTATCACTTCATTATTAAAAATCGCTCATAGAGTAAAAATCCAGAATGAACTTGATACCATCTCAAAAGTTACTATTGTTGTAGGTGATATGCACCAGGTTATCTCCGATGTTATGCAGAATTGTTTTGATTTATTAAAAGATGATTTTCAGGGCTTTGATAACGCCCAACTTATTATAAAACACACTCCACTGAAAATCCGCTGCAAAGAATGCCAAAAGATCATCACGCTCAATCAGACAGATTTCCACTGCCCTCACTGCCACTCCACATCTACCGAGATCGTATCCGGTCAAGAACTATTCATAGAAACCCTCGAAGCCGAATAAGGAGACTGTTAAATTCTCACCAGTCAATACCTTGCGAATGGTCGATAGACCTCCGCAATGGTTGGTCAGAGGATGGAATCTATTAAATCTATACCATTATGCCATTTAGCATTGTTAATATCTTGTTCAAATCGGTCAACCATTGCGGTCTATCGACCATTCGCAAGGTCTCAGAATACATTACATTCATCCGTGAGATCCGCCTGCCGTGCCGTAGCCTTGGCGTAGGATGGTGGCTAACTTTTCTTATTCTTCTCCAGAAATTCCACCCAATCTTCCATACCCTCTCCGGTTTTACTGGATAGGATAATTATCTCCATCTCAGGATTGATCTTCAGCACATTATTGATCATCCGCTGCATATTTATATCCAGATACGGCAGCAGATCAACTTTGGAGATCAGGCAAAATTGTGAATTGCGAAAAGCCAGGGGATATTTCAAAGGTTTATCTTCACCTTCAGTCACGCTTAAAACTACACCATTCAAATGTGCACCCACATCAAATTCAGCCGGGCATACCAGATTTCCGATATTTTCTACAAATAAATAGTCTATTCCCGACAGATCAATTTCCTGCAGAGCATTTTGGATCCAGCCGGCTTCCAGATGACAGTCCCCACCAAAAGGTCCTGTATTGATCTGATAACTCGCTATCCCCGCACTCACAAGCCTTTCAGCGTCAAGTGTAGTTTGAATATCACCTTCAATTGCAAATATCCCCTCAGTTATCAAACTGGATGTCCGCTCCAATAATGAAGTTTTACCACTGCCCGGTGAACTCATCAGATTAATACTCAAAATCCCCTTTTTCTCCATTTCGGCTCGCATTCCATCTGCCACCCGGTCATTGGCACTTAAAATTTTCTCCATCACTTTGATCTCTCTTTTTTCCATAACTGCTCCCAGATTTTTTTAATTATTTCCTTTTTTCTGACAATACTATTTTATAATTATCCCTCGAAAATTGTCAACTACCTTTCCCTACCCTCCCCCTAAAAATCCCATAGTCCCTGAAAGTCCAATACCCTCTATATGACCTATACCAGCCATAATCTGCCAATCTTCCGGAACAACAAAGCACGTACTGACATTTTTTTGTTAGATTGTGCTAAGTTGTTCTTGTCTGATTCCACTTTTTGGTTATTTTATATGTGGGGGATGCTTGGAAGAGCATGGGTAAAAAAATTTAAATAAGGTGGTTATGATGAAAAACCTATCAGGAAAAAACGTGACCGATTTCGTTCAGCGCAATTTTGAAGTGCATGGCGAATTTGAAGGCATTGTGTATCGCACCAAACGAAACGGCACGCAGGAACATTATCCCTATATCCCGGTATCATATTATCAGCGGACTCCTCTGGTGATACGAAATGAAGCTATCAGGCGTTTTGCTGTCACGGTTTATAATCTTCGGCTGGCTGAATATAAGTCTGTGATCAAAAAACTCAATTATTACGCGCCGTATATTTTGAAACCTGGAGTGCAGAAATTTCGCGGTGAGACGGCTTTCTATGTGCGAGAGCGGGGAGATTATGAGTTTCGCTGGCAGGGCACACCAATGGGTTTTCATCAAAAAGTCGCACCACGCACATTTGTAGAACTGAGCTTTCATGCAGAAGGCGAGTTTGGGCTGGATTGTTATTTTCAGGATGAATTATACTGCCAGCGGAATTTCATCATCTCTTCCGGTGATCTGGAGACAGCTTATTACACGTGGCTGACTGCTAATTTGGAGCATGTATTAAGCCTGCCTGAACCTGAATATGAGAGCATAAAGACCTATCGCAGGGGACTGCGCAGCAAAGTGAACTGGATCACTGCCCTCACCGGAAAGTGCCATGGAGAGGTGGTTTATGAAATCCCGGATTACAGCTATAAGGAACACAAGCGGGAAAATCCCTGGCTCTATCACCGGCGAAGGTATGACCACAGCGTGAACCCCCAGACACTCTATTTTAATAATAAGATAAAAGAAATTGCTATAGATTGGCAAACACTTTCGCAGAATGAGCGTGATGAATGGAATAAACGAGCAGCGAGGTACCAGAAACAGCGATTAACAGGATTTAATCTATATACAAGAGAGAATTTGATGTAGCTTAATCATCTTGATTAAGTTGTTTTTAGTCAATCAAGGACGATTGACCTACAAGGGGACGCAAATGACGGCAGTTTCTGGGTAGTATCTGTCGTGTTCGCGCCCCACCTGAGAGTACTCCGGCGGTGCACATCCACTTATTTTGGAGTTGGGTGGTAACTGATCGCCAGAAGTCTTGCCCGGAATACCGTTCAAAACTCCTACTTGGCTGGGGCAGATGATATGGCAGTTTCCCATTTTATTAAATTATTTGACATATAGAATCCTTTTTATTTACGGTAAATATATGAATAGATTTAATAAATTGCTTATTACTCAGATCGTGCTTCTGGAAATAGTATTACTGCTTACTATCGTCTCGGTTGAGATATTATACTCGCCAGTAAGTATTGCTATTAGAACTATTAGACAATATGTTTTCAGAAGCAGTATCGTGGATAAATATGACATTGGGTCTGACGGTATTCCTGTTATAGACCTTGGGAAAATCAAGGGTGAGATAATAGGAGTACAATACATTCCAGTAGCAATTATTCAAACCGGGTTGGAGCATTTTGCAAAGCATGACAGCTCTAATATTGCCAAGTTTCTCAACTGTACCAACCGGATCATTGAAACATCTGTCCGCCAGGATAGTCAAGCGATATTAACATATCGTTTTCATTACCCAATATATAACATGTATCCTCCATGGCACTCAGCAATGGCTCAGGGTCAGGCTTTACAGTTAATGATTAGAGCTCACAAGATCACGGGTAATCCCCGTTATCTGGCATTTGGTGATAGTCTTATGAATCTTATGCTCCTCAGTATAAAGCAGGGAGGAGTAACTCATAAACTGACCCCTGATGCCTGGTGGTATGAAGAATATGCAGATGAACACTGTAGGCAGATCATGGTGTTGAACGGTATGATGTATGCATTATTAGGACTGCACGAGTTCAATATCTATACAGGTTCTCGCAAAGCTGAACTTCTTTTTAATAAAGGGATTAATGCTTTGATTTTACAACTGCCCCTTTATGACAGGGATGGGAACAGTTATTATGACATTCTGAAAACCCCGGCTGGGGGTGATTATCATCAGATACATATAAAGCAATTACTCGAATTATATCAGATAACGGGACATGAAATATTTCTTTTTTATCACCTAAAATGGAAAAAATTTCAAAATTCTCCATATTTGATCCAGCTTTTTAGTTCTCCATCAAAGATGTTGATAGGTGTGTATCTGGGCATTTTCTTATGTTTATTTATCCTGATCGAATCAGGTTGGATTATAATTGAAATTCGTAAGAAGAGATAGACTTGCGTATGCACTTTCTTCCTTCAAGATTAAAGGCTTCATCTAATCACAACCGGATTTTACCAGAAAGAATCAGGCATCCCCCTGTAATTTGGAAATGATAACTGCCTAACAATATGATATTATATGAGTTATATACCATCCCAGTTGCTAATTTTCTCAATCTCATTAACCCCCGATTTTAATCGGGGGCTGAAAAAACAAATACATAGAGTGGCTTCAGCCACTTTACTAATTCTATGCTTAATTTATCTGTTTTATAATTTCATAATTATTTATAATACCTGTTAAAGTCACTAAAGTGACTACACATCGTTCGTATTCATTGCCCACCAACTAAAGTTGGTGGTTAATGAGAATGGCTCAATATAATAGTTCAGCACTGATACAATTGCAATTAATTTCGGGGGGATGCGTATTACCAGAAAGAATCTGGCATCCCTCTGTTTTTTTTATGTCCATAACACGAAATTTAGTGATAATCATGCAGATAAGTAGGACTTGCAGCGCTGACGGTACTCCGGAAGTGCGGCGAGAACGACGAGCAGTTATCAGTTGCAATCTATGATTTTCACCACAACAATTTAATTTTCAGGGATTGGTTGATAACGGTCGTCATCTGCGCCGCACCTGTGAGTACACCGGCGCTGCACATGTGACTTAGCAGCAGGAAATTTTAATTTCGGGGGGATGCCAGTTTACCAGAAAGAATATATTGACAGATAATTACCTGCTGGTCAGTTTTTTAGCACTAAACTGCCTTGGGGGGTATTATGAAAAACTTTGTTATAATTTTTATTTGCATGTTATTGCTTATATCATGCAGCACTTTTAAGAAGGTGGAAGACATGCAATTTCCAGAAAAAGGTGGCGTATTGATATCTAACTTTACTGAAAATTCTGTCCTGGAAGCAGCAGGTGCCAGAAAAAATGATGTAATATTGAAATATGATGGTGTTATGGTGGAGAGTGTAGAGCAACTGGGGACTCTAAAAAGTGAAGTTAAGAGTGAAATGGTGGAAGTGGAGATATATCGTCAGGGTGAATTACTGGTGATTCAGATACCAGCGGGACAGATCGGGGTTTATCTGATGCCTATTCCCCGTAAAGATAAGATTAATAAAGATGCTGTAATGATAGAAGGTATAGGGAAACTGGACTGGAGCATGGGTATGGATAACTCCTTCTTGGGTTCACTTATGCGAATTGAGGAGCAGAAAGGTCAGGGACTTGGATATGAAGATATGATGGTTCTTTCAGGTTACGGTTTCCGGACAAGTTTTTTTGATGGCTGGTGTCCCAGTTCCCCAGATGCAACCTGTGGGTTTAATGCTGGAGCAGAAATTCTCACGGGACTTGGCTATGATTTTGAATTCATCCACTTAGATGCAGATGATAATTGCGAAAAGGACAGTCTGGCAAAATATATGAATAAAGCAGAAATGATAAATGAGATCAAGGCATCTATTGATGAAGGCTGGCCTCTGATAGCTATAGATCTCATCAAGGTGCCTGAATGGGGTGTGATCACCGGATATCAGAAAGGTGGTAAGGAATTGCTTTGCCGAACTTATTATGACCAGACGGAAGGGTATGAGATAGCCTGGAAGATGCCCTTTGCCATTGTCAGAATTTATAATAAAGAGGAAGTTGAGATCGCACCTTTATATCCGGCTTCACTAAAACTCGCCAAAACTCTTTATGAAACTGAACGATATGATCAATATACTAATGGAATTTTTGCTATCGATACCTGGCTGGAACATCTTAAAAAAACTGAGACCCTGAAAACGGCTACTGCAGAAAAATTTGCTGAAATGAGCTTTGCCAATACCTGGATACATTACTGTCTGGTGGGATCGCGTGCCATAACGGCAAGCTACCTGGAAAGTAATAAAGCAAAATTTCAGACGGATGGAGAAATTCTAGGTGAGTTAATTGGAATCTATCAGAAAGAAGCTGACATCCTGAAAAAAGGATTAGAATACTTAGCACCCCTTGAAGGTAGTGCCACTCCCGAAACCTGGACAGCAGAAATGCGAGCAAAAGAGATTCTTACGCTGGAAGAATTCCGTAATCTGGAATTACGGGCACAGCAAATATTGATCGCCTTAAATTAATGATCAGGAGTAGATTTTTTGAGCAGATTGATGAATGTGATAATATCCATCAGGTAAAATGTATCAAATTTCCTGATAAATAATTTATTGTCTTGACAAATAAATATTAAGTTTGAGGTATGAATTGTTTAAAAATGATGGTGTAGGCATTTTGAGATTCAGCAATTTTTATTAATAGTTTGATAGTGTTTTTTAATAGTACATATCGTAATGAAGATGAAATTGAAATTGATTGGTAAACAAAGTTATAACTTAGATGTAAACAAAATAAGGAGAAAAATTTTATGAAAAAGTTTCTATTTATTTTACTCAGTCTTGCTTTACTCTGCACATTGATGGCAAAAGATCCCAATGGCAGATTTGAAAGACGGGATTTGAATTCTGCCTCCAGTAATGCCCCCGCTAACCCAAGTCGCGATCCCTGGGACAATTTACTGCAGTTTGATGTGGACACACCTACAGGTCAGACCGGACTATCCGGCATGGAATGGGATGGTGAATTCTTTTATGCTACCAAGTGGAGTGGTTCAAACCAGCTTTACAAATTTGATTCAGAAGGTAATTACATTGAAGCTATCACAGCTCCATTAACCGGAGCTCGTGATCTTGCCTATGATGGTGAGTACATGTATGGCTCAGCAGCGACCAGCACAGTTTACTGCTGGGATTCTGAAACAGGAGAGGCAGTACCTGAAAACAATATTGAAGTAACAGGTCAAGCAGTCCGTGCAATTGCTTATGATCCTCTCACAGATACGTTCTGGAGTGGCAATTTTGGAGACCCCATAGCCCACTGGGATCGTGACGGTAATGTATTGGACACCTTTGACAATCCAGGAGTTGATTTTTATGGGCTGGCTTTTGATCCTGATGATCCGGAAGGACCTTTTTTATATGCATTCCATCAATCACCGGGATGTACTATCATCAAAATAGATCCGGAGACTTTTGAGATTCTGGAAACAGTAGATGTAACCGGACAAGGTGGAACAGGCGCCATCGCCGGTGGTTTATGCTATATGAATGACTGGGATCCTGCTTTGCGTACACTTGGTGCGTTACTGCAGGGAAGTCCAGATTATATCTGCGTTTATGAATTAGGTGAAAATGCACCTCCAGATGCTCCCGCAGCTCCTGACATGTTCACAGTCACTCCAGACCCTAATGGTGGACTTACTGCTGATCTGGGCTGGATGAATCCTACTGAGACAGTTATGGGAGATGATCTTACTGATCTTGATGAGATGCGCGTTTATCGTAATGATGAACTTATTCACACTATCACTAACCCTGTTATAGGTGGAGTGGTAAACTGGACAGATAATCTGCCGGAAGCAGGAAGCTACAATTATACAGTTCTTGGTTTCAATGATGCCGGAGAAGGTGTAGGTGCCAGTGCAGGTGCTTATATAGGAGAAGATGTACCTGCTGCAGTAACCAGCATCACACTGGCAAATGTGGATGGCAATGGTGTATTAAGCTGGGCAAATCCCACAACAGGATTGCATGGCGGACCATTTAATGAACCCATTGAAGGTTATCATATAGTAAGAAGTGATGGCGATGAATTTGAGCCCACAGGAATAATGACCACCTGGACAGATGATTCTATCCCGGAAGAAGGTCTTTATGCCTACACTATCACACCTTATAATTCCATAGGCGATGGTGGCAGTGCCAGCTCAGAAATGACCTGGATCGGTGACAGTCAGGCTGCCATGTTTGGTGATCCTAATACCACTACAGCTCATTATTATACTCCCATAGATTTCTGGTACAGAAATTCTCTTTCTCAGACAATCTATTATGCAGATGAATTTGCTGCCCAGGGATTTGGTGGTGGAGCAATTACTGCTATTATGTATTATAATAACTTTGTAGATAATCTGCCCGGAATGCCAATTAATATCTGGATGCAGAATACTACTTTGGATAATCTGAGTGGCGGCTGGGAATCAGCAACCGATATGACCCAGGTATACAGTGGAACTCTTGATTTTCCGATTGGTGTAAATGAGATCATGGTAGATCTTGATGATCCCTTTATATATGAAGGACAGAATCTGATCGTATTTGTGGAAAGAGTGATGGATACCCAGTATTACAGTACAGGAGATACTTTCTATTATACTGATACTCAATATACTGACCGCTGCCTTTGGGCACAGAGTGATTCAGATGATTATGATCCTTATAATCCACCTGCTACAATGAATCCTCTTAGCAGCAATCCTAATACCATGATGTTCATCAATACTACTGGTTTGGGACAAATGGCAGGATATGCTTATAATACAGATACTAATGAGCCTCTGGAAGGTGTACTGATAGAGCTTTTGGAACAGCGCATTCATACCTTCACAGACGCTAATGGACATTACAGCTTCCCGGGACTTTTTGAAGGCACTTATGAAGCACATGCCACACTTTTTGCTCATAGTGAAGATATTGAAACTGTGATTATTGTAGCCGATGAGACTACAGATCAGGATTTCTATCTGCAGCCAGCACCGGAAGTGGAAGTTACCGGTCGCGTAGTAGGATCTGATTATCCTGATATCGGACTGGCAAATGCCATAGTGACCTTAAGTGGAATGGGAGTTCATGAAGGTATCACAGATGCAGACGGTTATTTTAACATCAACACAGTTTATTCTTCAAATACTTATCAGATGACCGTAGTAGCTGAAGGTTATGAAGTTCTGGTAGGCGAAGCAGTGATTGGAGCAGGTAATACAGATTTGGGTGATCTGGTAGTTAATGAAATAGCATTCCCGGCTTATGATGTGATAGCTACTCAGAATGATGAAGACACAATAGTAGATGTCGTATGGCATGGACCTAATCCCAGCGCTGGTAATTTCTGGGATTTTGAAGCTGATGATGGTGAATTTGTAGCCAATATGGGCTGGCAATGGGGTACTGACTCCATGGCTGGTGCCTATAGTGGAGACAACGTGTGGGGTACAACTCTGAATGCCCAATATCCCAATAGTGTAAGTTATGAACTGGTAACTCCGGAAATGAATATTCCTACAGATGATGCAGTACTCACATTCTGGCACTGGATGGATATTGAGACCACTTTCGATGGTGGAAATATTAAAATATCAACTGATGGCGGCTCAAGCTGGAATTTAATTCAACCAGTAGGTGGCTACAATGGCACAGCTTACGGATTGAATAGTGAAGAATGCTTTAATGGCCATGATATGGTCTGGACACTGATAACCTTTGAAATTGGTGAATATCAGGGCGAAGATGTAATGTTCAAATTCCATTTCGGCTCAGATAGTTCAGTAACTTATCAGGGCTGGTATATTGATGATGTATATGTGGGAATGCCGGAAGACAGATTGATGCATCCCAATAATCCTAACTTCCATCCAATAGCTAATTTATTACCACATACTAATGAAAGAATAATAGAGAATTACAATGTATATCGACTTCTATTAGGTGAAGAAGAGCTGGAAGATAACTGGGAAGTGATAGCAGAAGGCTTGATGGATACTGTTTATACCGATCCCTCCTGGGAATTTGTAGAAAGCGATATTTATAAATATGCCGTGAAAGCGGAATATACTAATAATGTGCTGGCAGATGCTGCTATCAGTAACTGGGTAGCCAGAGATTATTATACTAATGCAACTGTGTCAGTACATGATTTCTTTGGTAATCCAGTAGTTGATGCTGAAGCAAAATTCATGTGCCAGACTCCTGATCCTGATGGAGTACTTAATGAATATGAACTTCTGACAGATGCTGCGGGAGAGGCATATTTCCCAATGATCTGGAAAGGCGATTATAATATCCGCGTAACAAAAGAGAATATGGCAACTTATGAAGATGAGATGGTGCCAATTTATGAGCCATATACATTGGAAATTCAGCTGACAGAAAATCTGAATCCTATAACTGGTCTGGATTACAGTGTGTTAGATGATGACGTATCGCTGTGGTGGAGTGAACCTGCTGATGAAACATTCTTTGATCTTGATACTAATGATGGAGAATTTATCAGTAATGATGCGTCTGGCTGGCAATGGGGTGAAGATGGTTATTTTGGTGCCTTTACAGGTACTCATGCCTGGGTAACTGCAATAAATGGTAACTATATTAATAATGCAAACTGGCAATTAACAACACCAGAAGTAGCTGTTCCTGGAGACGGACAATTAAGTTTCTATCATAATATGGATTGCGAGAATAGCTGGGATGGTGGAAATGTGAAAATTTCCATTGATGGCGGAACTTCATGGGCAATTATTACACCTGATGGTGGCTATCCTGATGACAGTATTGTTGGACTGGGAGAACCTGGATTTACTGACGGTCCTACTGGCTGGGTATTAGCAACATTTGGCCTCACAATGTATGAAGGTGAAACTGCTATGTTCAAGTTCCATTTCGGAACTGATAGTTCAGTAAATACCTATCCTGGCTGGGCAATAGATGATGTAAGAATTGGAGCACCACTTGAAAGAATATTCCAGCACTATAATATTTATCGTAATGGTACCCTGATCGCTGATGATGTGGTCGATCCGGAATATACTGATATTGATGTTCCTGATGGAACATATACCTATGGTATCACGGCATTTTATGATTCAGGTGAATCTGAAGTGGAAGAAGTGATTATAGAAGTATATCCGCTGGACATCACAGGTTATGTGACAGCATCAGATACACCGGATACTACTCCATTTGAAGGCGTGAGCATCACTCTTGAAAATGATCTTTTCTACTGGGAAACAATCACAGATGCTAATGGTGAATTTATTATCAGTAGTGTAAATGGTAGTCAAACCTATACTATCACTGCAATGTTTGAAGGCTATCAGACCTGGAGCGAAGAAGTAGTAGTTACTGATGAAGATATAGATTATCCGTTGATCACTTTGCTGGAGATCATTAATCCACCTTATGATGTACTTGCTGAAGTTAATACTGAAGATACAGAATGCGAGCTGACCTGGAATTCTCCAGGTAGCTGGCCCGAATATGAGATCATTTATGATGACGATGAAGCAGAAAATGCTACAGCCTGGTATGATGCTGATAATGAACGTGCAGTATGGTTTACTGCTCAGGGTGGACCTTGCTGGATAACTGGTGGAAGCATGCACATTTATGATGGCAGCTGGCCTGCAGGAAATATTCTCACTCCTTTCACAGCAGCAGTCTGGGCTTATGATGAAGCCACCGGAATGCCGGGTGAAATGCTGGGTAGTGTATTAGTAACACCTACTGATTATTTCTGGGTATCTTTTGAATTTGATGAACCTATAGCAATTGATGGCACGGAATTCTTCCTGGGCTACCTTCAGGGTGGAGCATATCCAGATTGTGCCGGAATTGGAATTGATGAAACTGCTCCAACCATGGGCAGAAGCTATGAGCACTATGTAACAGGTGGTACTCCCTGGGCATTTTCTAGTTATCAGGACTTTATGCTGCGCGCAATAATCCAGGGGCCCACTGGTCGCGAGATGACTGTAAGCTATGATAATCCAGTAGTAGATTTCAGCAGCATCACTCCTCATAAGGGAGCTGTAAGCGAACATGCTGTTAATCTTCCTCAAGGTATTCAGGAAGTAGGCAATGCCAGATATATGCCAGTTCATAATACAAATCCATTCAGCACAGCAACCAGTTGGGATACTCGCAGAGATCGTGAACTGATTGGATATAATATTATCCGTGGTGAATTTGGAGATGAAGCTAACTGGCCCATGTGGGAAGAGGTAAATGCTACTATCGTAGAAGATACCACTTATACTGATCTGAACTGGGTAAATCTGGAAGACGGAACTGTCTATACTTACGGAGTCCGTTCAGTTTATACTAATAATAATATGTCAGACCCGGCATTCAGTAACTGGGTAGGCAAGGATATGTATGCCACTCTGGAAGTAGCACTTGAAACAAATATCGGTGATATTCCAGTAGGTGCTATAGTAACTCTGGATGCAACAGAGCCTGATCCTGACGGTAATTTCCAGGAATATGAGGGAATAACTGATGACCAGGGAGAATGTACTATAACCGGGATCTGGAAGGGCAATTATGATCTGGAAGCAGAGCTTTTGAATTTTGCTCCTCTGGAAGATAATATTGATATAATGGAAGATGTAGTAACTTATGAAGGCATGATCACAGAGATGATGTATCCTGCCTTTGATGTATATGTAGAAGAGAATCACGATGGAAATGCCTGGTTGTCATGGCATTCACCAGCAGGCTCGATAAGTTCTTTCTATGATTTTGAAGATGATGATGGCGAATTTGTAGGCGAAGCAGGCTGGGAATGGGCTAATGGCTGTAATGCCGGTAATGCCTGGAGTGGTGAGAACTGCTGGAGTGCATGGCCAAATGCTCAATACCCTAATAGTGCTAATTCATCTCTTTATACTCCAGTAATCGATGTTCCCTCAGATGAATCTCAACTGATATTCTATCACTGGTATGACATTGAAAATTACTTTGATGGTGGTAATGTGAAGATTTCTTTGGATGAAGGAGCTTCCTGGGAATTGATCACACCAGAAGGTGGTTATCCAGAAGATGCTGCCACTACAAGTAATGCTGGAATTCCTGGAGAAGCATGCTGGTGTGGAAACTCAGGCGGCTGGGTAATGGCTTCTTTTGATCTTTCAACCTATGATGGTGAAGAAGTGATGTTCCGCTTCCACTTTGGTACTGATAGTTCTGTAGTATATGAAGGCTGGGATATCGATGATGTATATGTCGGTGAACCTGAAGACAGGGGACGTCCAGTACAGCTCTTTACCAGCAAGGAAACTGCTTTGAACAGCTTCAGTAAAGCTTCAGAAACAGATACTCGTCGGGATCGTATGGACGGATACACTATCTTACGTGGTTTTGCTGATGATGTGGAAAACTTTGAAGACTGGGATCTGATCGTAGAAACACTACAGGATACTACGTATGAAGATACCACCTGGCCGGAAATTACTGAACCGGGTGTGTATATGTATTGCGTGAGAGCGGAATACACAGGTGGAGTTCAATCTGAACCTTCCTTCTCAAATGAGATCGGCTTTGATATGTATGTGCCTGTTAATGTAAATGTTTCGGGTAATAGTGGCGATCCCATGGACGGAGCTATGGTTTCACTGGTATGCCAGGACGGTATTCATTCTTATGAAGCTGAGGTTTCCGGTGTAGGAGTATATTGGGAAGAAGTCTGGAAGGGTGTGTATGATATGACAGTGCACATGGATGGATATGAAGATCATGTGGAAAATGACATGTGGATCACTGATACCATGGTGATGAACGTGGAATTGCTGGAAAACATCTATCCTCCTTCAAATGTGGCAGTAGATGATGAAACTGGACTGGTAACCTGGGAAGCCCCGGGAGCTGGCGGAGCAAACATTTCTAATATCCTCTTTGTTGATGATGATGGAAGTGCTGACCTTGATTTCTCTGACACTCAGACGTATTACGCTGACATGCTTGATGCCACTGGCATTGATTATGAAATATTTGAGATCGCAGTTTCTGGCGACGATGGACCAGATGCAACCTATATGGCAGACTATGCTCTGGTTATCTGGG
>Ga0208648_1000915_pt1 | contig 26768 bp, 26 predicted proteins | sample AntAceMetag02UKL_FD_184772 | JGI IMG/M metagenome (GOLD analysis project Ga0208648, IMG submission 184772) | Saline lake microbial communities from Ace Lake, Antarctica - Antarctic Ace Lake Metagenome 02UKL (SPAdes) (version 2) | ecosystem: Environmental > Aquatic > Non-marine Saline and...
AAACTCATTTGTTTATTATTTTTTTGCATTATTTAAAAATACAAAAACAATTTAAAATAAATCAACAAAAACAATTTAACTTATTAACAGATAATTGTTTATATGTCTTTTGCCTTGCAAAGGTTTCAAGCTATGAAGGAAATTATTTTGGAGACTATCATCACATAGAATTTGAAGACGCTAATGGGAAAAGATATGATTTTGGATTTGGGAATAATAATTTTGGAGATATATTGCTATATTTTGATGATGAACAAATGAATGATAACCCAAAATATTTAGGTAAGTCATTCAAAATATTTTGGGAGTGGAAAATCTCTTCTTTTCCATGTTGCTCTGGAGAATATGAGTCAGTAGAAGCATATCTTCCTTCAATAACAAAATTAAAATTAATAGAAACTAATGCCAACAAAAAATAGACTCCATTAAAACAGGTGTTTATTTAAACATTTATAAAAAGAAATTCGTAGACATAATTAAAGATGAATTGGAATTACCAATGTCGATATATTTTTTATAGGTCTTGTTTTTGAGTATATTGAGCCGGAGGAAGCACTTAATAAAATTATCAGCACTTTGAATAATAATGGAGTTCTTGTTATTATAATTCAGAAAAATAATCAAACAACTTTTGTTTAAAAACTAAATACAAATCACTTACAAGTTTATCTCAAATTTAAAAAGAAATAGACGAAAAGAAATTAGATGTATTTATTTGACAAAAAAGGATGAATTTAGTTAAAATAAAAGAAATTGAATTAAGTGAAAATAAATCATTTGCTTCGTTAACATACAAAAAATCCTAACACAAATCAGTGCTTATCCAATCTCATTTATGACAAAAAAACAGTATAGTTTACAAACACTTATTTTACAATCACAAAATTTTCCTGTTCTGTAATTTTTTCACAATAATTACATTTTAAAGCAACTTCTCCATTGTTTTTCAATACTTTAAATTTTGTTAAAACATTTTCGTGATTTGTAATACACTTGGGATTAAAGCATTTAATTATTTTTTCAATTTTTTCAGGAGTATCAACTTGAGCTTTTTCAACAACCTTATAATCTTTAATAATATTAATATGGGCTTCGGGTGCAATTATCGATATTTTATTAATATCGGTTGTATCGGGATATTTTTCCGAAATTTTAATAATTCCTTTTTTACCAAGTTTTTTACTGTCGAAATTAGAGCCAAAAGTTATTTGTGTATCAATTTTATGCAATTCTAAAACGGTTAATACTTTAAATAATACTTTTGCAGGTATATGGTCTATAACTGTACCATTCTTAATGGCACTTACTTTTAATTCTTTTCTTTGTTCCATTTTTTTATGATATTAATTTTTTAAACCTAAAATTAAAGAAATAATAGCCTGGCGAGTATAAACACCGTTTAATGCTTGTGTAAAATAATATGCCTTTTCATTATCATCAACATCTTCGCTAATTTCATTTACTCTTGGCAATGGATGCAAGATTTTCATATTAGGCTTTGTATTTTCAAGCATGCTGTTTTTAAGAATATATGTGTTTTTAACTTTTTCGTATTCAATAGGATCGCTAAATCGTTCACGCTGTACTCTTGTTACATATACAATATCAGCTTCGGAAATTATATCTGTAAATTCTTCGTGCTCAAAATATTTAATGCCTTTTTCATCTAGAAACATTTTATATTCATTTGGCATTTTAAGCTGTTTTGGTGAAATAAAATTAAATATAGGATTAAAATTCGACATAGCCTGCATAAGAGAATGAACAGTTCTGCCGTATTTTAGATCGCCTACTAAAAATAAATTCAAATTTTCTAATGTTCCTTGTGTTTTTTTAATTGAATATAAGTCTAACAAACATTGTGTAGGATGCTGATTTGCTCCATCTCCGGCATTAACTACCGGAACTTTCGATACCTCGCTTGCATATCGTGCACTCCCTTCAATAGGGTGTCGCATAATAATAAGGTCGCTATATTGTGCAACCGTTTTAATAGTGTCTTTTAGGGATTCGCCTTTTTTCACACTTGTTGAGCCGGCGTCGGTAAAACCAATAATTTTACCACCAAGTTTATTAATAGCACTCTCAAAGCTAAGCCTTGTACGAGTTGATGGCTCAAAGAACAATGAGGCAATTACTTTGCCTTCTAAAATGTTCTGAACCGGGGTTTTTTCAAATTCTTCAGCAATTTTTAGTATTTTAAGATACTCGTCTTTTGTGTAATCGCTGATTGAAATTAAATTTCTGTTTTTCATTTAATTTTAATGATTATTACAAGTTAACAATATGTTTATAATTGTAAAAAAAAGACAAGAATATGCCTTGATTTGAAACTTAAAATTATAGAAGTTTTATTTAGAAATTACTGTTTTTATTTATTTATTTGTAAAAGTTATTTACAGGTTAACCATAAGAGTTTCATACAACTTAAGCATTGAATTAACATCTTTTTTATTTACCTTTTCATTTGGAGAGTGAACATTTTCTTCTGCGGCTCCAATAAAACACCAATCAATTGGATATGGTAATTTTTGCAACTCACTTCCATCACTTCCGCCATTTTCTTCAACTTCAATTTGATAATCAATATTATTATCTTTGGCTATTGACAATATTTTTTCAAAATACTTTTTTCTTGGTATCATTTTATCCCGTTGCGATATTACAACGCCTTTACCGGGTTTTACACCATTGGTTATCCATGTAATATCGGCAATTAAAGAATTTTTAATTTTATATGTTTCATAAATATATTTTGTAAGAACTGCAACGCTTCCTCCTCCGTGTTCTTCCCAGCATGTAAATGCAATAATTCCATTCTCAAGAGTTTCAGCCAGTTTTAACATTACCCAAATTCCTAACCTGTTATCTAAAAAACACGATTGTATTGTTTCCTTATCTTCAATAAACTCTTGTTTAAATATTAAAGAGGTTCCTCTTTCAATGTTTCTTTTATATTGATACGATAATTTCTTTGATTCCTTATCTACTTTTAATTTACATTCTATATTCCCTGTTTTATCTTTTCCATGCAGAATAGTATTGTTTTCTGTAACCGGGCCACCAATTTTAATTATTTCCTTTTCATATCTAACATTAAACCCAACGCTATCCATGTGGGCAAATATCATTGTTCTTGGTTTCCCGAAAACCAGCATTAAGCAATCCTGAAAATCTTCTCCACAAACAAGTTGAGGTTGTGTTTTCCAGTTTTGCTTATTAGAATTAATATATTTAATTAAAAATTCTTTAATTCTAAATTCTTCTCCTGATGGAGAATGTATTTTGCATAATTTTTTTAAAAGTTCCATATTATATTGTTTTCAGGTAGGTTGATCTAATATTTTTTATTAATTCAAATTTATATAATATTTTTTCTGTCTTGCTCTTTTTTATAGATAATTCAATTTCACAATCTAAATCAAACTCTTGCTTAATTATTTGTAAGTCGTTATCTTTAATTAATTTCATAACGATATTTAATTCTCCGTATGCAAATTCGAAAGAATAAATATCACAAATGTATTTTTCAATAATCTCTGCATTATTAATTGCATCGGCAGCAGAAGTTTTATATGCATTAATAAGTCCGGGAATACCAAGTTTAGTACCACCAAAATACCTTACAACTATTATTAAAACATTAGTTAAATTATTCGATAATATCTGCCCAAGAATTGGTTGTCCTGCTGAATTATTTGGTTCACCATCGTCATTTACCCTGTAATTATTATTATCCATTCCTAATTTCCATGCAAAGCAATGGTGCCGGGCATCGTGATATTCTTTTCTGATTTTTTTTTGTATTTCTTTTATTTTATCTTCATTTGTAACAGGGTGTACAAATGATAAAAATTTACTGTTTCTGTCTTTGAAAAATCCTTCAGCGGGTTTTTCAATTGTAAGATATTTATCCTCAAGATTATGCATAGGTGAGAATGATTATTGCAAGAAATGAAGTAAATATTCCAATCCAATTAATAGTTGACATTCTTTCTTTAAACACCAGTAACCCTATAATAACAGATAGACCAACAATGCCGATATTGTTTATTCCAAACAAAACTGAACTGTCAAATATATTACTATTTAGCGCTTTTATTATAAAATATATAGTGCCAAAATTTGTAAAGCCAAGTAAAATACCAAAAAGATATACATTAATATTTTTAAAGCTTCTAATTACCTTTTTATTAAAAACACCTGTTAAAATTCCTGTAATTCCTGCAGTCATAAATAGTATTGCACTAAACAGCGGTGTAAGTTCATTGTCAACATACTCATGTTGTGAAAATTTAACAAACAAATCAACAAGCCCCATTCCGAAAAAAAGTATTATAGGTAAAAGAATTAGTTTTTTATTAATATTGTTGTTTTTCTTTTTGTAAATAGTTAATACAACAGAAATTATAGCAAGTATAATTCCAATTATTTTGAATTTATTTATTTCCTCATTATAATATAAAATTGAAAATAAAATTGGTATTATCACAGCCATTTTACTTGATACAGTTGTTACTGTAACACCAACTTTTTGCGATGATTTTGCAATAACATAAAACATTACAATGAAAAATATTCCTATAAAAATTGCAGGAAGTAACCATTGTTGTTTAAAAATATCGAGAAAATTTATTGGATTTTCATATAAAAAAAACCCCAGCGCAGTAGCAATTATATAATTTATAATTATTACACTATATGAATGTACATTAAACTTCGCTAATAATTTAAAAATAACAAAAATCGAAGTTGCAGATAATATGCTGAATATTAAATAATAAATTTCACTAAAATTTTTAAATTGAATAAAACAATAAGCATATTCAATTGCTTATTAAAATATAAGGACTAAACGAATATTGGCAAAGATATAAAACTTTTACAATTACGATATCTCATTTATTTACTTGTACACGTTAATTTTATTTAAATTTATTAATTTCATGAATTTTAACATTGAAAAAATCAGTAGCCCCGCCTTTTAAGGCGGGGCCAAGGATAAGAGCAGAGGTGGGTGTTGTTTAAATCTATACCCCGACCTGAAGGACGGGGATAATGACTAAAATAGTTGTGAATTATTTAGGTTAAATAGTTTTTATTTTAATTTTGTAAAATCAAAGAAGTAGATTTTAATTTCAAAAAATAAATGTAGCATGAAAATTTTTAAAAGTTTAGTATTTCTTTTTGTTTTATTTTTTGTTTCTCAATTTTTGTTCTCGCAAGGATATGAACAATACCTAGAAAAACTTGATATATATTTTCAAAGCTCAATGCAAGAATGGGAAATTCCGGGAATGGCAATTGCAATTGTAAAAGATGATACAGTAATTTTTGCAAAAGGATATGGTGTTAGAAACATAGAAAAAACAGATAAAGTAGATGAAAACACTATGTTTGGCATAGCCAGTAACACAAAGGCTTTTACTTCTGCAGCACTGGCAATTTTGGTTGATGAGAAAAAAATAAAATGGGATGATAAAGTTACAAAATACCTCCCTTATTTTGAAATGTATAATTCATACGTTACCAAAGAAATGACAATTAGAGATCTGCTTTGTCATAGAAGCGGATTAAAAACATTTAGTGGTGATCTATTATGGCATAGTACATCGTATAGTAGAAAAGATATAATAGAACGAATTAAGTTCCTGAAACCAATTTATGGATTTAGAAGTCATTTTGGATATTCTAATCTTATGTTTTTAACTGCTGGTGAAATAATATCTGAAATTACGGGGATAAGTTATGATGAGTTTTTGCAGAAAAACTTTTTTACTCCGCTTGAAATGAAAAACACCAATACCAGTATCAAAGAATTTGAAAATATTGAAAATTTAGCTTCTCCACATGTGAAATTTAATGATGAAATTATTCCGATAAAATATATTAGTTGGGACAATATTGCTCCTGCCGGAGGAATAAATTCTTCTGTAATGGATATGTGTAAATGGATAAAATTACAATTACACAGAGGTATAATAAACGACAAAACATATTTCAGTAAAGAAGCATCGCATGAAATGTGGACGCCACAAACAATTGACAGACTGAGTGCAACTGATGAAATTTTATTTCCAACCAAGCATTTTACTACTTATGGATTAGGTTGGGATCTATTTGATTACCACGGCAGAAAAATTGTAAACCATAGCGGCGGACTTGACGGAATGATTTCACAATTAGTATTAGTTCCTGAAGAAAACTTAGGTTTTATAATTCTTACTAATAGTATAAATTATTTACCTTATACGCTCATGTATAATGTGTTAGATGTGTTTTTTGAAGAAAAAGGAAAAGATTACAGTTCAATATTTTTAAATTTTATAAAGCAGAATGAAGCATATAAAAAAGATTTTAAAATAAAAACAGAGAATGAAAGAAACAAAGAATTAAAGCCTTCTTTTAAACCTGAAGAATATGCAGGAACATACAGAAGCGATTTATATGGTGATGCAACAGTAAAATTAAATAACGATACATTAGTTTTACAATTTGTTCCTGCTCCTGAATTTACATCAAAACTTGAGCATTGGCAATTCGATACTTTTACTGTTGAGTTTAAAAATTTTCCATCTTTACCTTCAGGAACTGTTGATTTTATAATAGATGCCAGTGCAGAAATACATGAAATGAGAATTGAAATTATTAACCCCGATTTTGATTTTACCGAGTTGAAATTTATTAAGATTAAATAATTGATCATTAAAATGGATTTTAGAAAATCAATTTTTATAAATGTTCTCGTTTTATTAAGTTTTTCTGTTTATTGTAAAGATATTTCCAGTGTTATTTCCAGTTACAAAAATGCTAAAATGGTTTTTTCGGGTAAAGTAATAGGCATTCAGGAATTAAGGTCGGATATTGAAAATGACACTGATTGTTTTAAAACAACTTTATTGGTTGAATTTGAAATTGAAAAAATATACAAAGGAAGATGTTTAGAACGTTTTATTATTATAGATACTATAAGTGTTGAAAATAAAAATTATTTTTCAATTGAAGATAAATACCTTATTTATGCTATAAAAAATAAAACAAAAAAAGAAGTAAATTATCATACAATTCGTACAAGAAGTTTTATCGCAGAAAACACACAAACTGAATTGGAAGAATTAAGTAAATATGTTGATAAAGAGATATTTCGAAGAGTAAAAGGACCTGTTCCAAAATATAGATTTATATCAGGTGGATGCAATTGTTAATTACTTTTACTATTTTTCATATTTTCTTTTAATTTATATTAAAATATATTGCTTACTTTAGTGTCTTAAATTTTTAAATTATGCATATTGTTATTGCCGGGAATATTGGTGCAGGAAAAACAACATTAACAAAATTACTTGCTAAACATTATAAGTGGATTCCTAATTATGAAGATGTTGATGATAACCCTTATTTAAATGATTTTTATGAAGACATGCAACGCTGGTCATTCAATTTGCAAATATATTTTTTAAACAGCAGATTTGATCAGGTTCTAAATATTCATAAAAGTGAAAAAACTGTTATTCAAGACCGTTCAATATATGAAGATGCATATATTTTTGCTCCGAATTTACACGCAATGGGATTAATGTCAACTCGCGATTTTGAAAATTATTTTACTCTTTTCAAATTAATGAGTTCACTTATTGAACCACCTGACCTATTAATATATTTAAGAGCTTCTGTTCCCAGATTAGTTGAGCAAATTCAACAAAGAGGAAGAAAATATGAAAATTCAATTAGGCTTGATTATTTAAAAAGACTTAATGAACGTTATGAAGCATGGATAGGGAATTATAGTTTGGGAAAACTATTAGTTATTGATGTTGACAATACAGATTTTCGCAATAACCCTGAAGATTTAAGTGATGTTATCAATAAAATTGATGCTGAATTATTTGGATTATTCTAGATTTATCCCAATTAAAAAACTATTAAAATAATCTCTACTTTTTTGTTGCCGCCATTAGATATAAAAGAAAGTTCTCCTTTATATGAACCATGACTAAGGTTTTCTCGATTAATGGAAATAGTAACATCAGCATCGTTTGTTCCGCTTGCTGGAGCAAAATCAATCCATGTTTGAAAAAAAATCGATGTGTCAATTCTCCAATCTAAACGTTCATCACCAGTATTAACTACATATACTTTTTTACTGGTTTCAGTTTCACCAAAATTTAAAGATGTAGGTTGGACAACCATTTCAGCAGGCTCTATTTTGCCACAAGCCGAAAATAGCACCATTAAAGCTAATATGTTTATTAATAGGATTTTCATTGTTTAGTAATTAAAAAAATTGTTTCTACCATAAGTATTTCCAAAACCTGTGTGATGATAAAATGGGTAATTATTTTTAGAAAACTGAATATCTATACCAAAAGATGTTTTTTCACTAACTTTATAATCGAAACCAAAAGAATAGCTCTCAAAACTACTATTACTAAACGAATTGTTTAAATCTTTAATAATAGTGCTTCGCAATAAAATTTTATTACTTAATTGATACTCGCCTTGAGCAAACAACATGACATTGTTATACCTGTCTGAATAAGAGCTCATTTCGCCGTTGCCGGAACTAAAAAGATTAGTGTTAGCAAGCATTAAGCCTGTGCGAATTTTAATTTTTTTCGAAATACTATAATCAAGTGACGGGGCTATGTATGACGAAAATGCATTTCCATAACTACTATTGAAAAACATAGAACCTGCTGTTATGTTAGTTGTAAGTTTTTTATCAATATTGTTTTCAGGATAAAAACTAGCAGAATCTAATCCTGTGTTAAAATTTGGGTCGTAATAATCATCTTCATTATTAATTTGAGCAAATAATGAAAGTGTTAAAAAACTAATTAAAATAAATGTTATTATTATTTTCATTGAATTTTCAATTTTTCCAAAGATACGAATTAATTAATTAATACTAAAACGGAATATATTTTGTTGATGTTACCTGAAACTCTGTCCTTCTATTTAGTTGGTTCATAGCATCAATTTTTTCCTGTATAAAATCTTCATCCTCTTCTTCTTTTTCTTCATCATCATCTTCAGAAGTTGTAGTTAAAAAGCTTTTAATAAATTTCGGAGTTAAAACATCTCCTTCGTTTAAATATTCATATTTTTCTGCTATTCGTTTTGAAATTGTTTTAGGTACCGATTCACCATAACCTTTTGCTGATAACCTATCTTTAGTAATTCCATTTTCTATTAAAAATCTCACAACACTTTCTGCTCGTTTTTGAGATAATATATCATTAGCTTTTGCATTGCCAACACTATCGGTGTGTGCTCTAAGCTCAATAGTAATATTTCCATTATTATTTAATATTTCAACAAGTTCATTCAACGATTCTTTTGAATTTTCTGTTAAATCCCATTTTGCAAATTCATAAAATATATTCTCAATTTCAATTGGTTTCCCAATCTGTGCAAGATGAATATCAGGTCTAAATTTCTTACTGTCTTCCATATCGTTTGTAGTAAGTTTCCCTTTTCCTTTAAGATATCCTTCTTTCTTAACAATGTATAAATAATCGTTATTCTCAACTAATTTAAATTTAAATCTACCTTTATCGTTGGTTTTTGCTTTAATAAAAACACCATCACTTCCAACAAGTTGAACAGATGCTTCAAAAATAGGGTCGCCTGTTTCATTATCGTAAACAAAACCACGTAAAGAAAATTCCATAGGAGGTAAAACAAATGAATAAATATCATCGCTGCCTCTTCCTCTAATAGTTAATGGAGCACCTTCTTCAGTATATAAGTTTTTTGTAACTTTTCTAGATGAAGTGAAAAATCCTTCTTCTGTTTTTCTTCTAAATATTATTCCAAAATCATCGGCAGATGAATTTATTGGATACTTCATATTTTCAATTGTCCAGTTTCCCAAACTATCTTCTGTTGCTTTAAAAATATCAAGACTTCCCATGCCGGGATGCCCGTCTGATGCAAAATATAAATCACCATTTTCACGAATATGTGGATACATTTCATTTCCCGGAGTATTTATTTCGGAACCTAAATTTATTGGATCACTCCATGGTTTTGAAGTTTTTTCTCTTTCAATTTTCCATATATCTCTTTTACCTTTTCCTCTTCTCATTGTTGCAACAAAATATAAGGTGCATTCATCTTCCGAAATTGAAGGTTGACCAACAGAAATACTGTCTTTTGCAATTGTAACAATTTCTATAGTAGTCCATTCATCTCCTGCTGGTCGAGTAGAAGAATATATTTGACAACCAAGTTTTTCTCCTTTTACAATTCTACATCTAACAAAATATAAAGTATTTCCATCTTTTGTTAAAGCTGGCGTTCCTTCATCATACATAGAATTAATTGTATCATTAATAGGAGTGGGCTCTTCCCAGTATTCTTTTCGAGAGTATTTTGCTTCAAAAATATCAGTAAAATTTTGACCTGTTATTTTATTTATTTTTTCAGGATGAAATCCTTTTCTTGTGGATGTGAAATATAAAACGCTATAATCGTCTTTTGCAAAAGCTGGAGCAAAATCACTTTTCTTTGAATTAAGTTCTTTTACATTAGCAATTCTGTGTCTAGTGGGGTTTTCGTACCATTTGGCAGCCATGCTGCACGAAAGTACGCCCATTTTTGCCAAAGTATCGCCTGGCACTAATTTTAAATATTCATTGTATTGTTGTACAGCTTCTTTATATTTTTCGTTTGTTTTTAGCATATCGGCGTAATATAAATATGCTATTGGGTCTTCGTATTTTTTGCCTATTGAGCTTTTATATTTTACTTCAGCCTTCCCGGTTTCATTTATAAACTTATAGCATTGAGCCATTTGGAAGGTCATGTAAGCTTTCTCTTTTTTATTAGTTTCTTTTTTATAAGCATTTTTATAGAGTTCAATTGCATTGAAAAACTCAAAAGATTTATATGCATCGTCAGCTCTTAATGTGAGTTTTGTTCGCTGAGAATAAGCGTTTATTGAAATTGCAGAAAATAAAAATATTATTAGAAGTAATTTTAATAAGTTTCGTCCTAAAATCATAAATTTCATTATTTTTTTAATATTAACGTACTTAATTCTTATATATTATTTTTCATATGACTTTTAAGCCAATTGCAAACCAACATAAAATTTTTCATGCAAATATAATTATTCTATTAGAAATTAATGTAAGAAGAGGAGAAGTTAGAATTTTATTCAAATGTAGGCTTACATAATAGAGTTCTGAATTTCCACTTACTTTGCAAAACTTGCCAAAGGAAAAGTTTTAAGAGCTTTCATATATGCTTTCAAAAAAGCTTCTTCATCAATATTAGTTGAAACTCCTATTGTATCAAGGTATTCGAGCAAATTGCTTGTTCGTAAGTTTCCCACAAGTTGTCCTTCTTCTGCCATAGGGCAACCTCCAAGTCCATTAACTGCCGTATCAAATCTGCGGCAACCATTTTGGTATGCTGCATTTACTTTCCTATACCAATGTCTTACAGATGTATGTAAATGAAAACCAAATTCAATATCGCTAAATGCAGGTACTAAAACAGAAAACAATGCACTTATACTTTTCATATTTGAGCTTCCAATTGTATCTGCCAAAGGGATTATTCTAACTCCCATTTTATGAAGTTCTTCAACCCATTTTGCAACAATATCAACATTCCATTTATCTCCATACGGATTCCCAAATGCCATAGAAATATATATAATTAATTCTTTTTTGTTTTTTGTGCATATATTCAACAACTCATCAACAATTTTTTGCGATTTTTTTATTGATGAGTTTAGATTTCTTTTCAAAAATGTATTTGATATAGAAAAAGGATATCCTAAATAAGTAATTTCATCAAAACTTGCTGCATCGTTTGCACCTCTTTCGTTAGCAACTATTGCAAGTAATTTGGATGTTGTTTGAGACATATCAAGTTTTTTAACTACTTCGGCAGTATCTTTGAGTTGTGGTATTGCTTTTGGGGAAACAAAACTTCCAAAATCTATTGTATCAAAACCCACTTTTAATAAAGAGTTTATATAATTAGCTTTCTTTATTGTAGGTAAAAATACTTTTAGACCCTGCATAGCATCACGCGGACATTCAATTATTTTTATGTTTTTAGTAAATTCTTTTGCAATATTAGGCTTTATATCACTTTTTTGTTTTGAAATTAAGTTTTTGATTCGTTGAAGTACAGACTTTGAAAATTCATTCTTATTTGCCATAATTATATAATTTTTATAAATATACGATAAATTTTGACAAAAATCAAATAATTAGGGATTAGTTTTTTTTTTAATTGTCCTCAAAGCTTTTTCAACTAAATATTTTTCAGCTTGATAATCATTAAACATCATAAAGTAGTAAAGCATTTGAGAGCTTTTTAATCTACGTGCATATATTTCACAATAATTAAAATCTTTACCAAACTCAGGTTTTGTATAAAAACCAGAATATGCTTCCCATGTAAAATCAAAGTTTGAAATTGGCATTTCTTTAATCTCAGGAACATTAGACCAATTGCTCCCAGATGCATTCATAGTAAGAATTGTAAACAATGAGTATGAAATATTATCGCGTTTGATTTTTGAAGTATCAATAGCATTATAATCGGTATATTGGATATAATATCTAATTTCAAAATCTGATTTTTGATGTTTTATTGCATATTGGTAAAAAACATCATAATTTTTCACTACATCTGTAATCTCAAAATCATCAGGTATTTTAAGTTTGAGTTCGTTTTCATTAAGTAATTGAATAAATAAAGTATCGTTTAATTTAGCCCATATACTATCAAATTTTTGCTTAAAAAAGTCGTTTTGTCCAAATAAGCTGTATGGGAAAATTAATATTATTAGTATATACTTTATTTTTTTCAACTGCATAATTATTGTTCAAATTTAAATATTTTCTAGTATTGTACCAATTGTAATTGTAAAATAGTCCTTTGCCTTAGGTTATATTTTAATACCGGTAATTAAAATATCATCTATTTGAGAATTTTTTCCTTGCCAGTTAATAAGAGTTTTATCAAGTATTTCTTTTTGTTCACTCATTGGTTTGTTGGCATTTCTAAGCAATAATTCTTTAAATGCTTTATATTTGAATTTTTTGCCATTTGGTCCACCAAATTGGTCTGCATAGCCATCAGTAAATATATATATTACATCTCCTTTGTTAATTGGTATTTCATGGGTTGTAAATTCACCCATTTTATAATAAATAGAAACAGGCATTTTATTTCCCTTTTGCTCTATTAATTCATTATTTCTAATTAAATACAGTGGATTATTGGCTCCTGCAAATTTTAATAGTTTATTTTCAAGATCAATAGTAATTACAGCGACATCCATTCCGTCTCTTTGTTCACCAATTTCCCCTTTTTGCTTAAGAGCTTTAATAATTTTATCTCTCAATTTATTGAGTATTTCCGATGGGCGTGTAATAATTTCTTTATTAACAATTTCGTTTAAAAATGCAATGCCAAGCATACTCATAAAAGCTCCGGGTACACCGTGTCCTGTGCAATCGGCTGCTAATATTATAAGTTTTTCATTTTGTTTGCCAACCCAGTAAAAATCTCCACTTACTATATCTCTTGGTTTGTATAAAATAAAATATTCGTTTATAATTAGTTTTATGTCATCATGTGTAGGAAATATTGCAGATTGAATTCTATATGCATATTCTATACTGTCAGTAATATCCTTTTTTTGCTCAGATATCAGGTCTCTTTGTTGTACAACCAAATCACGCTGTGCTGTAATTTCGTCACGTTGTGCCTCAATTTCTTCCTTTTGCTGCATTATTTCTTCATTTTTAATTGTAAGAAGAATATTTGCATTTTTCTTTTGTTTGTAGAACCTGAAAATTATAATCATAAAAAACGATACAATGATAAAGCCAAGTATAAATGTATATGTTAATATTCGTTGTTTTTTTATGATTTCTTCCGATTTTTCGAGTTCAACATTTTGGAGTTGTATCTCTTTATCTTTCTTTTCGGTTTCATAAATAGTTTGTAATTCAATAATTTTACGTTGACTCTCATTATTAAATATTGAATCTTTGTATACTATATATTGCTTATAATAATAAAAGCTTTTATCTAATATCATTAAGCTATCGTAGGTTCTTGATAAAGCTTTATAAGAATCTTTAATTTCGTATATCAAATCGGCTTTTTGTGCAATATCTAAAGACTGTTCCTGAAATTTTATTGCATTATTATAATCTCCGAACCAAAAATATACACTTCCTATACTCATAAGAGAAATTGCAATACCTTGTTTATTGCCCATTTCATTTTCTATCTTAAAAGATTTAGTATAATAGTCTATAGCCATCTCTTTGTTTCCCCATTTAATATATACATCGCCAATATTTTGATATGATCTGGCTATACCAAATTTATCTTCTTCTTTTAGTTTAATATTCAACGACTTTTTGAAATTTACGATTGCAAAATCGTATTTTCCCATTTCTAAATATAATAATCCTAAATTATTTAAAGTATTAGAAATACATGTTTTGTTGGTAATCTCTTCAGCAATTTTTAAAGATTCGTTATAACTGTCAAGTGCGCTATTGTATTTCCCCAATCTTAGATATATATTTCCAATATTGCTTAAGGTCATGGATACAGCTGCTTTTTCATTTAATTTTTCGCTGATTTTTATTGATTTTTGATAATGTTCAAGTGCTAAAGCAAGCTCGCCTGTATTTTTACAAACTACACCGAGTCCATTATGTGATTTACCTATTCCCCGTATATATTTGTGTTTTTCACTAATTTCAAGTGCTTCTTTAAAATATTTTAATGATTTATCATACTGGCTAATCATAGAATGATTTATAGCAATAACATGTAAAGCATCAATTTCTTTTTCGTAGTTTCCAATTGACTGGCATAATGCAATAGTTTTTTTGGCAAAGAAAAATGATTTCTCAAAAGAAGTTTGAGAATAGGTTTTTGAGAGCTGCAGTAAAGTATCTATTTTTTCAATATTTGAATATCCAACAAGTTTTTTTTCAATATTCTCTACATCTAATGTGTCAGCATTTGATTGAAAAAAGAATAAAAGAAATAGTATTGCAAATAATTTATGCACTTAATGGATTATCAATTATTATGATTATCCAAAGTTAAGCATTAATAATGTAATCCCAAAACGAATTTAAAACATCAGAATTTTTTTATTTATATTACTTGCATATACTCAATCTATTTTAAAAATTTACAAAGTGAATCCCAAAGATCAGCCCAAAAACTTATTTTTTACATCCAACAAGTCATTGCTTACATCCAACAAGTCATTTGTTACATCCAACAAGTCATTTGTTGCATCCAACAAGTCGTTGGTTACATCCAACAAGTCATTTGTTGCATCCAACAAGTCGTTGGTTACATCCAACAAGTCGTTGGTTACATCCAACAAGTCGTTGGTTACATCCAACAAGTCATTTGTTGCATCCAACAAGTCGTTGGTTACATCCAACAAGTCGTTGGTTACATCCAACAAGTCATTGCTTACGTCCATAAAGTCACTTGCTGGCTCCAAAAAGTCATTTTTTACATCCAAAAAATTAATGAACGGTGTAGAAATTAGCTTTGAAAAAAGCATTACCAATGGTGTGCATATTTACCTCCGATTTGATAAAACCGACGACGAATGGGCATTTTTGGCTCGTGATACTCACAGTCCTTATATCAATACCAAAGATATGGGCACACATGCCACATTTCAGTATATGGTGCGTGCTTTGATTGATGACCAGGAAATTGGTATACAAAGTGCTGTGCATATTGTAACGGTTTAGAAAAAGCGTTATTACCCGCTTAGCGGATGAAAAAGTAAAATGCCTAAAATTAAATAAGAAAAGGAGGAGTAATCTTCCTTTTTTTGTTATATTTGTTTAATGATTTTTACAATAAACCACACGAAAGGATTTGTGCGGTAGCGGGGTTATTATCCGTTTAGCGTATAATAAAGTAAAATGGAAGCTGCAACCTTATAATAAAAAATTGCGTCTTTAAATTAGAGTCTATTAAATTAACCAAAACCAAATGATTATGAAAAAATTCACTTTTATTTTAGCTGCAACCTTAATAGTTAGTTTTGCTTTTGCTCAACAGCTTAATAATTTCCCCACTAAGAAAGGTGTAAGAAACCTTAGCAAAGAAAATACTGAAATTTATAAGAACAAGCCAATACCACAGACAAAAGCTCCGGGTGATGTAATTTACTCTTACGATTTTAATGGTTCTTTACCTGCAGGCTGGACAACAACAGATAATACAGGCAATAATTACGTATGGACTTGGTCTGATATTGGTCCGATTGGTGCTTATACAGGAAATCCAAATTGGGATGACCCAATTGCCCCTTTAGCATCAACAACAGGTGCAAATGGTTTTATGTTATTTCCGTCAGACAACTATAATACTGATCAGGCAACAGGGTTAATTAATGCTACTGTTGTAGATCAGGATTCTTATATTCAAACGGAAACTCTCGACTTTACAGGAGAACCATCAGTTATTTTAACTTTCCAACAAAGATTTAGAATTTGTTGTATTTGGAATGCAACTAACGAATTGTATGTTGATGTTACTAATGATGGTGGTGCCACCTGGACTTCTTTTGAAGTAGGTTCAACTGTTTCTTCTTCTGGCGACCATTCTTGTGGTGCTACTGAAGTTAATCAGATTGAAATAGATATTTCTAATATTGCCGGTAACGAAGCAAGTGTTAATGTTAGATTTCATCAGCTTGGACTTAGCCATTATTACTGGATGATAGACGATGTTGAATTTCTTGAAGGATATACTGATGATATTATTTTAGAAAAAGATTATGCTCATGTTTTTGCATTAGACAATGGTTGGTACGGACAAATACCATTGCCACAAAGTAGATATATGTCAATAGGATTTGGAGCCACAGTTTATAATAATGGTTATAATACTGCAACAAATGTTGCTTTAAATGTAGATATTACACGTAACGGATATTCTTATTATTCAGAGAATAGTTTTGCAGAGTATCCAATACCAAGTTTGGCAAGTTTAGGAAGAGATACAATTACTCTTGGTGTGGATACGGGTTCTGCATGGTTACCAACAGCATTTAATGCTTATGATTTGGGTACTTATGATATTTCATATTATCTTTCAATGGATTCTGTTGACCAAAATACTGCAAATGATTCCGCATTTCGTACTTTTCAGGTAACAGATAGCGTTTATGCACGTGATGGTGGTATTTTAACAGGTATTGTTAGCCCCGCAGACTGGGCAGGTTGGGGAAGCGATGGAGATATGTTTGCTATGTCTTTTGATCTGAACAATGACACAGCATCAATATGTTCCCCAACTGTACCAAATGAAATTACATCACTTTCGTTTTATGTTCATTCACAAACTACTTTTACAGGAACACCTCCAACAATTAGAGGTGCAATTTCCATGTATGATTCAGGAGCAGGTACTTTCAGTGAGATACTTACTACTGATTATTATGATATTCAGCCAATAGATTCAATGCAATGGGTAACTCTTGATTTCATAAAAAATGGATGGTCAGAATTTTTAATACCCGGATTTTATTTGGCAGTTCTTGAAATAACTTCATATAATGGTGGTGATTTTTATATTGGTGAAGATGCTGATTCTCCACAGTCTTCAATAGCAACTTTCTGGAAAGAAGCAGGAATGGTTGATTTTGCAAGTTTTTCAAATTATAGAAAAAGCCTAATGTTGCGTGCAAACTTTGATATGGGCTGTCTTGTAAGTTCTAATACAATTTCAAAATTAGAAAATGTAAAAATATTTCCAAACCCAACAACAGGCATATTAAATATTAGCAATGCCGATGGTGCAAGTGTTTATATTTATAATATTATGGGAGATATTGTAAAAACTGTTGAGCAAATTAATAATATCAGCAAAATTGATATTTCTGATTTGTCTAATGGTAATTACATTGTAAAACTTGTTTCAGAACAGGGTATTTCAACACAAAAAATTACTTTGCTTAAGTAAATCCAAACCCTTATCAAGATAAGTATTCCCTGTCAATACAGTACTGGAAACTATTACAGGTGGGCAGTTAGCCATCACAGGTGGGCTGTTAGCCACCACAGGTGAGTTGTGAGCCACCACAGGTGAGTTGTGAGCCACCACAGGTGAGCTGTGAGCCACCACGAATGAGCAGTTAGCCACCACAGGTAGGCTGTTAGCCACCACGGGTAAACTGTGAACCATCACAGGTGAGTTGTGAGTCCCCACAGATGTGCTGTGAGTAATCCCAAGTGTACTGTAAACTCGAAAATACAATGCAAAATGGAATATTATATTATTGTGGTTCATTTTTGTATTTTTACATACTTTGTCAAACTCTGAGTACTTGCATGCCGATTTATATACCGCAGATATGCAGTCTATTTTACAATTTCAATTAATATCGGCAATAATTTAAATGCGAAATTTGAATTATTTTTATTTAAAAAAATTATAAATTATAAATTATAAATAATAAATAAATTTGTATATTAGCGACCTCAAAAAATACACAATTTTTTAAAAAAAATAACTATGATTGATTTTTCATTAAGCAAAGAACAAGAAGCTGTACGAGAAAAGTATAGAGATTTTACAAATCAATGGATCAAGCCAAATAGAATGAAATATGACGAGCTTGCCGAATTTCCATGGGATATTGTAAAAGCTGCCTACGATAATGGTATAATGAACGGAATATTACCAAAAGAATTTGGAGGACAAGATTTTGATCTTGTAAGGTGTGCAATTCAATCTGAAGAACTTGGTGCAGGTTGTGCAGGAATAGGTATATGTATTGATGCAAATGCACTTGCACTTACTCCATTAGTACTTGCGGGAACTGATAGTCAACAGAAAAAATTCTTTCCCGAAATAGTAGAACAAAAAGCTGTAGCAGCATATTGTCTTACCGAACCAAATGCGGGTTCTGATGTAGCAGGTATTAAATCATCAGCAATTCTTAAAGGAGATAAATATATTTTAAACGGACATAAACGTTTTATAACTAACGCAGAAGTTGCAACATATTTTACAGTTTTTGCACTTACAGACCCTGCCAGAGGAGCAAGAAGTTTAACCGCATTTATAGTTCATAAAGATTCTCCGGGTATTGAAATTAAACCCCGATTACAAAAAATGGGACAAAGAGCATCTGTGCAGAATGAAATTATTTTTACAGATGTAGAAATTCCGAAAGAAAACAGACTTGGAGAAGAAGGTCATGGATTTTTAATTGCAATGAAAACTTTTGACCGTACCAGAACAGGAGTTGGAGCATTAAGTCTTGGTGCTGCACGTGAAGCTTATGAAATATCAAAGGAATGGGCAAAAAATAGAATTCAATTTGGCAAACCAATATCAGCACAACAAATTATCGCTTTTATGCTTTCTGATATGGCTACGGAAATTGAAGCTGCACGTATGCTTATATATAGAGCTGCCTGGGCCTATGATGCAAAACGTAAAGATGCATCAATGCTTTCCGCTATGGCAAAAATGTATGCTTCTGATATGGCAATGAAAGTTGCCACAGATGCAGTACAAGTAATGGCAGGCGATGGTTATACTAAAGGTTTTATTGTTGAAAAAATTATGAGAGACGTTAAACTTTGTCAGATATACGAAGGTACAAATCAAGTACAAAGAGTTGTTATCTCTAAAAGTATTTTAAAATAGGGCTGTAATTTCTAATTCACATTATTCCGAAAGTTTGCTTACTTAAAATCGTCTAGGTAAGCAAAATAAATTCATCAACAGATGCAGTATACTCTTCTTCAAGAGCTAATTGTGTTTTTTTCTCTTTGTAAGCAATTATCATTTGCTTTATTTTTCGTTTTATGAATGAGTAAAAAAACATAAGAATAAGTATTGAAGCAGGTATTGCCAATAGCAAGTATTCCTGATTATTTACACCGCATTTCATACCAAATGAAAGTTTTGCTGTTAATATCAGGGATAATAAAATTGCAAATTTTTTCATAATGAAAATATTTGAAACAAATATACGACAATAAATTGCTGAAAGCAAATATTTTAACAGGTATTCGGAATTTTTTATAAAAAATCAAATACAAAGCCAATTTAAAATCACCCAGATAATCAGCATATTATAAATTGATTTCAAAAAAAATGTTAAAAAGTTTGGAAGAAGAATTGTTTTGTTTAACTTTGTAGCGCAAAGTACTTTTTAATGTAAATAAAAAATTATCAAGTAATGGATGACAAAATGAAACAGACACAACACTTAGAGAATTTAATAGAGATACGTTCTATAATGGAACATTCTTCTCGTTTTATATCTCTTAGCGGATTATCGGGCGTGCTTGCAGGAATATTCGCATTAATAGGAGCAACAGTGGCTTTTTGGTATTTTAATTATGAGTTTTACACTCCTGAACTTTTCAATCAGATATTTGATTATAAAGGCTATCCTTTACCTGACTTTCTAATTTTTCTTTTTGCTGATGCAGGTTTGGTTTTTGTTTTTTCATTATTCTTTGCAATTGTCCTTACTACAAGAAAAGCAAAAAAGAGTGGTCATGAAATTTGGTCAAAAGCTGTTAAACAGATGCTTGTAGCTTTAATAATTCCGGTTGTTACAGGAGGGATCTTTTGTGTAGTACTTTTATTTTATGGTGCAATATTTCTTATTGCTCCTGCAACACTAATTTTTTATGGATTAGCATTGCTAAATGCAAGTAAATATACTTTGAACGATATTAAGTATTTAGGAATAATTGAAATATTGTTAGGATTAACAGCATGCTTTATTCCCGGTTATAGTTTATTGATTTGGGCTATTGGTTTTGGTGTATTTCATGTTCTTTATGGTATTATTATGTATTATAAATACGAAAAGCAATAAACAAGTAACAAGGAATTAAAAGTGAAAAACATTATTCTAAATATTAATAAGATTTTCGAAAACAGGATTCGTTTAGGAATAATGTCAATACTTATGGTAAATAGTAAAGTAGATTTTAAATCATTAAAAAAGATGCTCGATGCAAGCGATGGAAATATAGCAAATCATATAAATGCATTAGAAAAAGAAAAATTTGTTGAAGTAAAAAAACAATTTATTGGCAAAAAGCCAAACACAACATATAAAGTAACAGAAAAAGGTAAAAGAGCTTTCAAACAACATCTTGATGCTCTTGAACAATTAATAAAAGGAGGAAATTAAAAAAGGGTTTTAACATGAACAATTAAATGCGAATTATAGGGTTATTTACTACTGATACTGCAAATTAGAAATTTAACCAAATAATTGTTTATGAAACGAGCCATGTCAATTAGCTTAACATGCAAAGAAGTGATGATAGTGGCGAGTTCCATCTGGCAATTATTTTAAAACAATTATCAGATGAAAAAGACAGTAAGATTATTAGCAATAGTAGCCGGAACAATAGTATTTTATACTTTTTTCTGGGGAGAAAATCTTGGAATAAATACACTAATATATAGTGTAATAATGTTCGGATTAGTATTTTATTTACAAGCGGACAGTTTTAAGAAAAAGAACATGTTTATAGCCCTTGCGGGCACATTAATATCGGCAGTTTTAGTAGTTTATTATAACTCGGGAACAAGTAAGTTCGCATTTATTTGTTCGTTTATTTTAACACTTGGTTTTATATTTCAGCCAAGTTTAAGGTCAGTGCTAACATCTTGGTCGGCAGGATTTTTAAATTTCTTTGTTGCACCAAGGTTGTTGGCTATTGATCTTAAATCAAAAAAAGAAAACAGAAAAAGAAAAACTTCATTCTGGAAATGGATTAAATTATTTTTATTTCCCATTCTTATTCTTCTCGTTTTCTACTTTATCTTTAAAGGTGCTAATCCTGTATTTCATAAGTTTACAGCAGATATTGGTGAAAGCATACGTGTTTTCTTAGAAGAATTGTTTATAAATTATACTTGGGCACAGTTCTTTTTTCTTGTGTTTGGATTTTTAATTACTGTTGGTATTATTTATAACGCAAAACTTGATTTTTTTACTTCAAGCGAATCAAAAAGAAAAGAATATATTTCAAGAGAATCAATAAAAGCCAAAAGAAAAAGATTCGGAAAATTCCTTGCCTTACAAAATGAATATAAACGAGCATTAATTCTTGTTATCCTGATAAATATACTTGTTCTAATAGTCAACATTATTGATATTAACTGGATATGGCTGAATTTTGAGCTTAAAGAAGGAATGGATCTTAAACAATTGGTACACGAAGGAACTTACTTATTGATCCTTAGTATTCTTTTATCAATGACTTTAATACTGATCTATTTTAGAGGGAATTTGAATTTTTTCTCTAAAAACAAACTATTGAAATATGGTGTTTATGCGTGGTTAGGTCAAAATATAATTATGATAATCTCTGTTATAATTCGTAATTATCATTATATAAACTATTTTGGATTAGCGTATAAAAGAATAGGAGTATTAATATTTCTATGCTTAACCATTATTGGTCTAATTACAATATTCCTTAAAATACAGAAAAAACGTTCTGGGTTTTATCTTCTAAAAACAAATGCATGGGCTGTATTCTTAATGATGATCTTTATATCATTCTTTAATTGGGATATAATAATTACAAAGCATAATCTCAACCACAGATTTCCTGAAAACATGGAGGCAGATTTCCTTTTAAGAATGTCGGATAATACTTTATATATTCTTGATGAAAACAGAGATAAGTTTATCAATTCAAATTTTTTAAAGAATGAGAATTCAATAGAAATACTTGACCAAAGAATTGAGGATTTTATTTATTCAAAAGAAGAAAAATCATGGTTGTCGTGGAGTTATGCGAGTAGTAATTCGTATGAAAATCTAATAACAATAGCACAAAAAATAAACAATAAAAAATAAAAGAAATGAAAAAACAAATAGAAATTTCGCAAAAACTACCAAAACTAATTGGTCTAATAGCAATATGCTTGTCTGTATCAGTATTTATTTTATCCGATATTTATGATAAAGGAACAAGTAGTGATTTTTTCACTGGTTCATTTTTCATTAACTACATACTTGCATTAGGGTATTTTTCTTTTATAGTATTAAGAAGAATAATATTTCAGGGATGGAATATTTTTAAACTTGATGGCGGAAGTTTTAGATTATTTGTTGTTCTGTTTACAATAAGCGCTTTTGCGTTAAATAGAAGCATGCGTGCTTTTTCTGAACCTGTACTATGGTTGGAGATATATATAATTATTACTCAAATTGCTTTGATACTATATGCATATAAAGAAAAACTATCTGATAATGTAAAAGAAGCCATATTCTTTATTTTTGGAGCAGGTACAACTATTGCATTGTATTTCTCAATAGTATTATTTCCAATTTCAGTTTTTGGTTTGCTTTTTTGCTGGTTTTTTGGAATTTCTTTAAATGGAATAATACAATGGATTTGGTTAGCTGTATTTCTGATTCCTGTTTTTAAAATAAAAAGCAGACCTGCAAAAATCTCATTTTTAACAGGAGCCGTAATACCTATATTTATCGCAATATTTTTTATGTTCAAATGGTCACAAACACAAGAACTTGTAAAAGATATAAATGCGAATATAAATAAGAATATTCCTGAGTGGCTTATACTTAGCCAGAATTTACCTGATGACTATTTTACAGAGTGGGCAATGGAAAGTGATCTAATTAATGAAACTAGAACAGATCTTTGGGGATTTGATATGTGGGGTTTTGGTTCATCTAATTTCATTAAAAGACACGATCCTTTTACAATGATATCACATAATATACTCGGAGACCTTGGAATTTATAGAGATAATCAAATAAAAATATTAGAAACAAAATTTAAATACCGACATGAAGCTATTCCCAGACTTTGGTCTGATGATGATCTAATTACAAAAAATATTGAGACCGAAGTAGAATTGATGCCCGACTACAGGCTCGCATATATCGAGAAAAAAATAACTATTGAGAATACATATTATGATCCCCACGGATGGTGGTCGCCTGAAGGAGAGGCTGTGTATATATTTCATTTACCTGAAGGAGCAGTTGCAACTTCTTTATCATTATGGATAAATGGAGTTGAAGAAAAAGCAAGATTAACAACTAAAGAAAAAGCCGATAGTGCTTATACTACAATTGTTGGTGTTGAAGTTAGAGACCCTTCCGTTGTTCATTGGCAGGAAGGAAACAGGTTAATAGTTAGAGTTTTTCCTTGTACTCCTAAAGAAGACAGAAAATTTAAATTAGGCGTAACAGTTCCATTGAGAATTAATGATAATGAATTGATCTTTGATAATGTATACTTTCAGGGTCCTGATTACTCTGACACAAAAGAGAGCATAGAAATTATTGTTAAAAATGTGGATGAATTTGAAACTATTGATATTCCAAAGTTCTTTAAAAAGAAGAACGATAAATATACATATAAAGGAAAATACAGAGCGAATTGGAAATTGAAAGTGTCAAAAACGGAGCTTTCAAAAAAGTATTTTTCATTTAATGGCAATTCATATAAAATTAAAGAAATTACCAAAACCAAAGAGAATATTAATATAAAGAATGCATATCTTGATATTAATAATAGTTGGTCAGAGAGTGAGTTTAATGAGATTTGGGAACTGATAAAAGAAAAAAAGGTATTTGTGTTTACTAATGAATTGACTCAAATTACTGAGGATAATAGGGCAGGAGTCTTTGTTAAGCTACACAATTTGAATTTTTCTCTATTTCCCATTTACAAAATTGAGACACCTCAGAATTCATTGTTAATTACCGGATCAAAATCGGATTCCCCAATGCTTGAAGATCTTGAAGGCACTGACTTTAAATTCCTTACACTTGAATATTTGAAAAGTAATAAAGGTAAAATAAAGCTGTTTGATATTGGAGATAACATAACATCATATTTGAAGGTTTTAAAAGAATACGATTCATTTGATTACGCGACAGGTACTATTGATGAACTTAAACAAATATTAAAAGAGAATACTTTTCCGATAATCAAAGAAGATGAAAACACGGTTGCATTAGAAACTTCAAATATTACAATTGTTAAAGATACAATTGAACACAAAAGCGAAGCCCCTGACCATTTATTAAGATTATTTGCATACAATAAAATCATGAATGAGATTGGTAACAAATTTCTTGATAAAGAATATATTAATAATGAAATAATAAATATTGCCAAAGAAGCTTATGTAGTTACACCAGTGTCAAGTCTTATTGTTCTAGAATCGAAAAAAGATTACGATAGGTTTGATATTGAAAAAACGGATACTAATACAAGTTTGGAAAATGCTTTTACGGAATCAAGTGGGGCTGTTCCCGAACCCCACGAGTGGGCATTAATTATTATGGGGTTGTTAGTAGCGGGATTCTTATTTTATAGATTTAAATTTTAAAATAATAAACTATGGAAACACAAAACAAATTTTCAAGTAAAAAGCGGGCAAAGAGTTTTGTCTATGCTTTCAATGGTATAAAAATTCTTTTTACTACTCAACATAATGTTTGGATACATACAGTTATTGCAATTATGGTTATTACAGCAGGGTTTTTATTAAAAATGAACACTACAGAGTGGTGTTTTATAATTTTTGCAATTGGAATTGTTTTTATGGCAGAAATAATAAATACTGCAATAGAATATTTTGTAGATCTTGTTTCTCCCGAACACAATGAAAAAGCAGGTAAAGTTAAAGATCTGGCCGCAGGTGGTGCACTAATAGCAGCTATTACATCGGCAAGTATAGGACTTATTGTTTTTGTTCCAAAGATTTATGAATTAATTTAAATAAAATATTGTCCCGCAGATATCGTAAATAAACGTAGAAAAATATCAGCTAAAATCTGTGCAATCTGCGGGAGGAACACACACACTTATACATAATGAATATTTATAAAAAAATAAGAAAACAAAAGAAAGAGGGAGCATTATGGGTTTTAATATTCTCTTCATTATTTAGCGTATCATTGTTAATATTTAGAATGACATATACTTCACGAATCACATTTATATTTTTAGGATGGAACTTATTCTTAGCATGGTTACCTTTTATAATAAGTTTTGTTTACAGTTTGTACGATAAAACATTCAAATCTAAAATAATGCTGTTTTTCACAGTAATTGTGTGGTTGCCTCTTTTTCCTAATGCACCGTATATAATAACGGACTTATTTCATTTATGGCAAAAACCGGGAATGCCCTTGTGGTTCGATTTGATATTACTTCTTTCATTTGCATGGAATGGCTTGGTGTTAGGATTTTTTTCACTAATAATTTTGCAAAGAATTATAAAAAGAAGATTTGGGAACTTTATATCATGGAGCTTTGCTATTGTAGCAATTTTCACAGGTAGTTTTGGAATATATATAGGGCGTTATCTAAGATGGAATAGTTGGGATATTATTTCAAATCCTTTAGCTCTTGCTAGAGATATGTTAGATATTATTATTCATCCATTTAGTAACGCGGCTGTTTATGGCATGACAATATTTTTCTCATGCTTTTTTATCTTAGGATATTTGACTGTAAAATATCTGAATATACCGAATCGGCATATATAATTAATAATTCAAAATACTTAAAATAGTTTAAGAAGAATGTTGGCAAAAAATTATTCAATATTATATTATGAAACCTTTGCAAGGCAAAAGACATATAAACAATTATCTGTTAATAAGTTAAATTGTTTTTGTTGATTTATTTTAAATTGTTTTTGTATTTTTAAATAATGCAAAAAAATAATAAACAAATGAGTTT
>Ga0208648_1000919_pt1 | contig 26635 bp, 26 predicted proteins | sample AntAceMetag02UKL_FD_184772 | JGI IMG/M metagenome (GOLD analysis project Ga0208648, IMG submission 184772) | Saline lake microbial communities from Ace Lake, Antarctica - Antarctic Ace Lake Metagenome 02UKL (SPAdes) (version 2) | ecosystem: Environmental > Aquatic > Non-marine Saline and...
ACCCTTTATTGCATCAAGTGCAATTCTTGCCTTCAATTCCTTACTATGTTTTTTTCTTGCCACTTGGTGCCTCCTTTTTGTTGGAAACACACCTTAATACATTGTCTCATTTACAGGGTCCACTATACACACCTTTTGATTCGGAATGTTTTTTAGTGTATTTCATCATTTCTACTACAAAGGTTAAGACGTGGCTCATATTATGTGGACATTGTACTTTTTGGGATATCCTGCTAAAGGAATTAAAAAGCTTTTTCTGTTCTACTGTGTCAGGGCAAACCAGCTTAAATTCTGAATTGACGGAAGTAAGGGCTTGTGATTCCCTGATTATTTCTTTAATTTTTTGAAACATTTATAGTCCCTCAAAGCGGCGTGTTAATAGCCTTATTGTAAAGCAGTATTATAAAGTGGGTTTGTTGACTTGAAGTTTCTTTTTGATAAGTCAAGTATAAGAATAATTTCTTTGTGTGTCAATAACAAACCCTTTACAAGACATGCTATGGGTTTAAACAATGAATTATAGCTGACAGGTATTATCTATCTGTTGGTTGAAAAGGTTTTTTGTGAAAATCCCTAAACTGGTAATCAGTAATAAGTGTATCTTACTTAACTTGAGTGCAAGGTTATAGTAAGCGAGGGAAAAAGGATCGGATAGGAACTGGTAATCTTTCGCATTCAGATAAAAAAGTTAATTAAATAGTTTTGGCTGAGCCGGGTTGGCAAAATTTTTAGTTTATTTTAAAAGATCAAGGATATGTTCTGCTCCGACTTGTGAAGACCTGCCAAAGCTATAAACATATTTTTTTCGAAGCAGGGCAATTCGCTCTATGTATTTCTTTTTTTCAGATATTAAAATTTCTATTTTATCAGGTACAGTGGCCAAGTCTTCAGGAGACACAAGAATCCCAAGATCTGATCTCAAGGAAAGCTCAATGGGTTCCATTCCAAGTTCCTGGTAATTCTCATTTCTTATTTTACGCGGTACATCAAGAAACAAAACCGGCCTTTCCGTCCCAAAGGCATATTCAAGTGCAATCCCGGAACAATCGCAAATCAGTACATCTGATTTCAACAGAGAATCGTCGGTTGCAACAGATTTTTCTATTGTCAGAGCATCATTATCCCCATATTTTTCCTCGATTGCATTAAGCAGTTCAGGAGTTCGTTTTACTGTTTCCGGATGGGGTCGTACAATAACATTTAAGTTCTTATCAAGCAGCATTGCAACAAGTTCATCGCCAAAGGATTCAAGAACATTTCCTTTGCCCCATGACGGAGCTATGAGCACCGTTGTTCCGGTTCTTTCAGTAGAAGTGGTATGAAGGTACTTTTTATATTTGTTATAGATTCTTTCAAGTCGATAATATCCTCCTTCAACTAGCTGTTTTTGAGGAAGCCCCTTCATCTCTTCGTATTTACGAAGCTCATCCACCTGGTGGTTACCTACGCATAAAATTGAATCATAATGATCAAAAGCACCGGGAAGATACATCATGTGGGTGCTAACCATTGCATGGTAAACATAAACATAATGGACCGAATTAATTGAACGTCTCAGGTGAAGCTGGTTGAGATCTGTCAACGTCATCACAAACACTCGACATTTTATAAAAGCCATTAAAAAAGCAATAAGTTTCTTAATATAAAATGGTTTTATCCTTGGATTGTCTGTCTTAAAGATGGGATCTTCCGGGTCAGATGAAATATAACAGATGGTCTGTTTTTTCTGAGTTGTAAGTTCCTCAATGATTCCCTCATAATTTGGATAATATCCTGCATGTTCAGCATAAAATACAATTTTCTTATCTTCTTCAAGAGTCTTTTTTTTAAATCTACGATAATGGGCTAGTTCTCTCAAAAAGTTTTTCATATTATTTTTTCAAGTATGATTCTCAGTTGGGATTCTGTTATTATCCTTGGATTATTTTTTACTCTCTGAGGGTTGAACCCTATCTTCACAATAAGATCAAGGTCTTTTTCTGAAAGGCCCAGATTGCGAAGGCTGGTTTCCAGGCCAATGTTTTTCATTATTTCAATAATTCTGTTCTTTGTACCTAAAGCTGTGGTGCACTCGAAGAGTTTAATCAGTTCCTTCATTCTTTTCTGTACAAACAAAAGACCCCTTGCGTCCTGAACAGAACTGGCATTCACTGCATTGTTAAATTCAATAAAATACGGCAGGGTTAAAGCAACGGCATGGCCATGGGGTATATTGAAATATGATGTAAACGGATAAGAAATAGCATGTGCAGCGGTCGTTTTTGCAATATTTATGGCCTTGCCGGCAAGATTAGCGGCAAGGAGCATTTTTTTTCGGGATTGTTTGTCCGGATCATTTACGGCTTTTTCAAGTGAAGAAATGGCCAGGTTTATGGCAGTATGGCTGAACTTTCTTGATTCCTCTGTTGAATTTACTGACCATAATGATTCAATACCTTGACAAAGGGCATCCATGCCGCTATACGCTGTAATTTGGGGGGAAAGCCCGTTGGTAAAATTATGATTAAGAATCGCATAATCCGGCAGAATGGCCGTACCTGCAAGTGAATATTTTATTTTATCAATATATACAACAGAAAAGTGGGTTGACTCGCTGCCGGTACCGGCAGTTGTGGGGATCATTACAGAAGGGATCTTTTTATTGTTTAATTTTTTTCGTCCCTTAACATAATCTTCGGCATTCCCTTTGTTGCAGGAAAGAACAGATATTGCTTTTGCAATATCGATGACGCTTCCCCCACCGATTCCTAGAATAAAATCACAATTTTCTTTTTTTAATTTTTCAACACCTTTTTTTATATCCACAAGTCTTGGGTTTTTTTTAAAATCATAAAATCTGGAATAATTATAGTCCTTAAATATTTTATTGATCAGATCTTCTGCTCCTGATGCAGAATAAGATTTCTTCCCGGTTATAAGGAGGATTTTGTCGGGATGATGTTTGTTTAAGATTGCGGCGAGTTTGTTTATGTAGTCGGCGTCTTTAATAATATTTTGTTTCATATTATTTTTTCAGCACAAAACGCATAAATTTTTTTTTGTTATCCACAGGGCTGGTTGTAGGACGCCCAATGTCTTTCCGGTTACCTTTATTTAGTCGAATTTCAAGGAAATGTGGACCCTGAGAGCCCATCATTTTTTTAATGCAGGCTGTGATTTCAACTTTTTTTTCTACTCTGGAAAAGGTTTTATATCGGCATGCTTCAGCAATCTGAATAAAATCAATTTTATGTCCTACTGTGGGTTGGCCGCCTACAGAATCGTGAGCTCCATTATTAAGAACAATATGAAACAAATTTTCACAGCCGGAAATACCATTGATAGCCATAGCGCCCATATGCATTATTGCAGCACCGTCCCCGTCAAGGCAGAATATTTTCCTGCCGGGCTCCTTGAGGGCTATTCCCAGAGCCACCTGAGAGGCGTGTCCCATTCCTCCCACAATCAGAAAATCTTTTTCATGGCCATGTCCAAGAACTTCCCGGTATTCGAAAACTTCCCTGGATGTCATGCCGGTAGTTGAAACAACAATATCATCCGTATCAATAGAATCAATTATCAGTTTTACAGCATCTTCTCTCACAAGAGGATATTCGCCGACTGTTGATTTTTTCATTTTATAGGATTCAAAGGAATCTTTTTTTATAACCAGTGCAAATGGAGCATTTTTATTCTTCATATATTCAAATGCGGTGTTTACTGAGTTTATTGCATTGTCTTCGCTGCCATCAATTATTTTATAGGGGATTTCCATGGCCTTAAGCATTTCAAGGAGCACCCGCCCCTGTTTTTTATGCTGGGGCTCATCTTTTTTTTCCGGATCTCCCCTCCATCCGATAAGAAGGAGTACAGGAATTGAATATACATCTTGGTCCAGGATGGAAAGAAGCGGATTTACAGCATTACCAATGCCTGAATTCTGCATATAGACAATTGGGATTTGTCCGGAAGCAAGGTGGTGTCCTGATGCCAGGCTTACTGCGTTTCCTTCGTTTGCGCAGATAAAATGATTCTGTATTGAAACATGTTCTGTAATATAAGCGCAGAAATGCTTTAATGATGAATCAGGAACACCCGCGAAAAACCCGGTTCCTTTTTCTGATAAAAGATTGAAAAAAAATTCTGAGGATAACATTTAATTACCTCGTTCCAGGAATAAGATCCAGGATTTCATTTATTGACATACATGAATCTGCACATTCAAATGCTCTGCCGTGGGTCAGTATGGATTTTGCCGTATTTATCATCGATGGGTACGCTGACCTTAGAAGATGATTTGCATAGATAATCACGCTTACCCCAGCTTTGCACAATTCTTCTTCATAGATCGTATGATAACTTGAGGGGACAACAACAATCGGCACCTGCTTTTCAAGTTTTTTGAAAAGTTCGCAAAATTCAAGAATTTCATCCGGTTCTTTTTTTCTGCTGTGTATCATAATAGCATCCGCCCCGGCATCAATATAGGCTCGGGTACGTTTCAGAGCATCATCCAAGCCTTTTTCTAGAATAAGGCTTTCTACTCTCGCTACAATCATAAAATCATCTGTGATCTGAGCGTTCTTTCCGGTTTTTATTTTATAAGAAAAATTATCAATAGTATCCTGCTCCTGATGTACAACATTGCCGAATAACGAATTTTTCTTTAGGCCGACTTTATCTTCAATAATAACGGCAGAAATCCCTAACCGCTCAAGGGTCTTTACTGTAAAAGAAAAATGCTCAGGTCTTCCTCCGGTATCTGCATCAAAGATTAGGGGTTTAGTGGTTACTTCAAGAATATCGTTTACTGTGGTCATCCGTGAGGTCAAGTCTACTGCCTCAATATCAGGTTTTCCCCGTGCGGTGGAGTCTGTGAGGCTGCTTGACCACATGGCATCAAATTCCATGGATCGATTGTTTACCTTAACGTTGATATTCTCAACGATCAATCCGCAGAGTCCGTTGTGGACTTCAAGAACCCTTATAAAAGGTTTTGATGAAAGAAGTCTTTTAAGGCGTCTCAGGCGAATATCCGGAGTTGTTCCTATTTGCTTCAAGTCCTGGTTCAGCTGAGAGGATGAGATACCCTGCGTATAGTTTATTTCAACCAGTTCCCCACTCCATTCTTTGAGGGTATCAATCACATCCTGCCGTGTTTTCGATTGAGTACCCGTTTTCCAGTCATCTCCGTGTACCACAATATCTGGTTTGTATTTTTTTAGATTTGGCACATAATTAAGGGTTTCCTGGGGTACAACATTTTTTACCCCGGAGATATTTTCAATGACGATTTTCCTCTGGTCATATGAAAGGTAGGGAAGTCTCTTGTAGCTTGCAATAGCAGAATCTGTAAGGAGCCCTATTGTAACATCTCCAAGGGCAACAGCTTTATTTATTATATTAATATGACCTGGATGGACAAGATCTGCACTCATTCCAACATATACTTTTTTCATTAGATTATTTCCTAAAGGGTGTTAAAAAACTTCGGGAAAACACGAGTGCAGGTTTCCTCGGCTAAAGCCGGCTTTTTATCCTGCTTATCGTTACCAGGGTTGAGATCGATACTAAAAGAGGTTCATGAGCGCAGATTCAAGTTCGAAGTGCAACAGCTAATGGTGTTTTGGTGTAGCGTTTTTCCACCCCGAAGAATACCTCATACGGGGATCTAAATCCAAGCACTTTTTTGGGGCAATGGTTGATACGATCTGTTGCCCAATTTACCTGTTTCCGTGTAGCCTTAGTCAAATCCATCCCCTTGGGAAAATACTGTCGCAGCAATCCGTTGGTGGTCTCGTCAAGTCCGCGTTCCCATGAATGGTAGGGATGTGCGAAATAAATGTCTGCCTTCAGTTCTGATGCGATGGCTTCATGCTCCACAAATTCTTATGCCGTTGTCGAATGTCACAGTGTGACACTTGTGTTTGTGGGGGCCTAACAGGTTATTGATCGTAGTTGTTACACCCCTGGAGTGCTTACTGGACAATTTCCCAACCAAGACATAACGCGATTTTTTCTCTGCCAATGTCACCAGTATCCCCTGTTGTTTCTTGCCGATAACTGTGTCGCCTTCCCAATCACCAATGCGAGCTTTCTGCGCAACAATCTCTGGCCGTTTATCAATCCACGCCTTTCCTACCCTCTTGCATATCGCTTCCGCCGTGGTTTCTGACAACGCAAATGCAGCCACAAAGAACTGCCCGCTCACTTATTCTGCGTAAATGTGCTGGCAGTCTTTAATTTTATGACGTTGCATCCCGGAAGAATATAAAAATAATCAGGCCGCCAGCCAGGGAAACGAGAAGAATAGCGCTGATGGACAACGCGGGCGATATTCCCCATAATAATCCGGTCACTGTGCCGCCGAAAAATGCACCGCAGTTGGTAAGCGCGTTATACGCGCCGATTACGGTCCCCCGCTTGTCTGCCCCGACCATTTTAGTTATGGTTGCGGGCAGAAGCGTGATTTGGGTCATATAGCTGATAAAGAAAAATATCGAGGCAGCAAAAATCGCCGGTACGCTGTCTGCCAGAAACAGAATCCCCGCAAGCGCGATTAGGCAGTATGACCCGAGCAGCATCGCTTTGGTTTTTCCTTTATCCGCCACTTTTGTTGCCATACGCATGACTGCCATGCCGGCGATTACGGAGGGAGCCAGAAATATCCAGGTGTCTTCGGGTGTCATGTGTTTTGCTATCAATTGCGGTAGTATAAAAAACACTGCGACGAGAGTATAGTTCATGATCAGGCCGGACAGGTAGAGCGGCAGTAGTCCGGGGCCTTTCATCGCTGTGAAGCATTCTCGTATGCTGAAACGGGTAGGCTCAGGGGTGGCTTCATATGGAATAAAGAAGGTGATATATATCACTGCCCCCGCACTGCATATCGCGCAGATAAGGAACATTTGTTCGACCGTGATGAACTTGATCAAAAAAGGGCCGCCTATAAAAGCAATGATTGATGCTATGCCGACGGCTATCCCCGGGATAGACATTGCACGGTTTCTTTTCTCTGCCGGGATTGCGTCTCCGATCCATGAAAAAATAACTGCGGCCACGGCCCCGCCGCCCTGGATTGTACGTGCAATTATCAGGAGATAAATAGAATTCGTGAAATAAGCAAGAATGAGTCCGCATGTGAAAATAAGCATTCCCACGATAAAGGGTTTTTTTCTGCCGACGCGGTCGCTCCACAGGCCGTATGGGATTTGCAGCAGGCCCTGAGTTAGGCCGAACATCCCCATGGCGAGCCCGATAAGAGCCGGCGTTGAGTTTTCAAGTCCTCCGGCCCATACTGCGAGAAACGGAAGGACAAGCAGAAGTCCAAGCTGGCGTAAGCCGAGAGCCGTGCTTAAACCTGTGAGAATGCTTTTTTCTTTCGGGGTGAATAATTTTTCTTTTGATGTAGTATGCATAAATAAAATTTAACCTATCCGTCCAACTACAGTTGTGTTGTTACCATCCACTTGTATTTTCAAAAGGGGCTGTTGCAGCATATTTTTTTGATGCATTTGCCCGCTAAGTTGATTACCATATATAATTCAAATTCTAATGCAGGACAAGGAAAACGTTAAAAACCCGGGATCATATCAGCTAATATGCTTTATCAACAGCTTGGATCTTCCAATTTAAATGTCTCGCGCATTGGTTACGGAGCCTGGGCCCTGGGTGGGCGCGGCTGGGGAAATTATCATGAGCGCGAGGCGTGCCGTGCGCTTGAGAGCTGTCTTGAGTGTGGGATTAATTTTTTTGATACCGCACCCGTGTATGGATTTGGCCGGTCTGAGCAGGTTCTGGGCGAGGTGCTCTCAGGAGTGCGGTCGGACGTACTGATTGCCACCAAGTGCGGTCTGGTTTGGAATGACAGCGGGCAGGTGCGCCACGATCTGTCACGTGAGGGCCTGCGTCGCGATCTTGAGAACAGTTTGCAGCGGCTTAAAACCGACTATATTGACCTTTATCAGATTCACTGGCCCGACAGGCGTACACCTCTGGAGGAAACGATTGATGAGCTTGTCAGTTTTCAACGCGCCGGCGTTATTCGCCACATCGGGGTATCTAATTTTTCAGCACAGCAGTTGCAGCAGGCGTGTGAGCTTGCCGACATAGCTTCAATCCAGCAACTTTACAACCTGCTCCAGCGCGATGCGGCTACCGATGTTTTGCCCGTGTGCAGGCAGAAGAATCTGGGGTTTATTGCCTATAGCCCGCTTGCACAGGGGGTGCTGGGCGGTGAAATGGATATGAGCAGCAGGCCCGGCCGTCATGATGTGCGACGCCGGAACCCGCTGTATCGCAGCCCTGAGAAATTTGAGCAGGCTGTGTGCTATGCAGACGGTCTGTCAGGGCCGAGTGCAGTTGCGGCTTTGCGTTTTTTGCTTGAGCAGCCCGAGGTTGCCAGTGTGCTGGTTGGCATGACGCAGCGCAAACATGTTGAGTTCAACATTAAGGCGCTTGATTGTGAAGAGGTCTAAGCATGGTTCAAGTATTGTTAGTATGAGGTTTTGTATGAGAAAAGTTATCATGGCAATCGTCATCGTTCTGGTCGCAGCCTGGTTGGCAGGTGGTTGTTCTGCATGGCGGGAGACAACCATGCGCATCACAGAAGCGGAGTTGCAGGAACGTATCAGCAAAAAATTCCCGCTTACGAAATCGCATCAGTTTCTGGGAACCATTACTTACGAGAATCCGCAGATCACCCTGCGCCGTGAGGACAATCGGGTAGAGTTCGGGCTTGAAATCAGTGTGAGTAATATCACGATCAACAATGCCGCTATGAGTTGCAGCGCGGTGATTCTCGCTTCAGTAGTCTACAAGCCCAAGAAAAAGGCACTGTTTTTGACGGACCCGCTTTTGCAGCAGTTTGTTCTGAACGGTGCACAGCAGCAGGATGCGCAGGCGCTGAGCGTATTATTTATGCCTGCGATGGAGAAACTTCTCAAACGCAAACCAGTGTATCGCTTCAAGGATCAGGACAGCGTTACGAGTATCGCTGGCAGGCTGGTAAAGGATATACGCGTGCGCGACGGATGCATTGAGATCGTTTGGGGAATTTGACAGGCTGTTGAAACATGCCCATCTTTTGCGGTGCGCTACGCCGGCGCACGAGAAAGTCCGCCTCATTTTTCATGATGTCGCGCGCCTTGCAACTAGCCATTTTTTAATAGCCTGTAAATAATATTTTTTTAAAATTATTTTTAATGTGTTTGTTGGCTGTTGTCACGCAGCCATTGCCGCAGAGCCTCATATATAGCTTGCGCAGCAGCCTCCGGCTTTTTGGTCGCGAGTTTCCGGGGTAGAGAAAGCTCTATGGCTGGCATGGAGGTGTGAAGAATTGCATCATGCGTTGAGTGGAGGATTGTAAGTTTTCTCCAGCCGGTCAGATCCCCTTCGGAGAAGGTTTCTTGAAGGCGCTGGGCCAGTTCAAGGCCCGGTGCGCTACGGTAATAATGTCCGGCGCTGCAGCGCCGGTTCTCGGCACTGACACACAGAAATAAAATCGCTGCCTCAGCTGAGGCCCGCATGACACGCTCGCGGTATGCGGGGGCTGGGTCTGTTTGCCATGTGAGCAGCGCGCGCCCGCCGGCATGTTCAATTTTATCTTTTAGTATTTTTAGAACAGGCATGGCAGCAGGACTGCTGCCTTGTGGGTCAAGCATGATGGTACGGTTAAGAAATACTCCCGCATCAATCGGTTGCAGCACGGCATTTTTAATTGTCAGGGCGCCGATAACCGGATTAATAGCGAACAGGTACGGTTCATACCCCTGTTTGATAAGTTGAAACTGCTTTTGACCTGCCTGCTCTATTTCAGCTTGAAGGCACCCATAGCGGTCAGAGTGCGCAAGGATGGTGTCGAACTTTAGTGCGGCACCGTTGATCGGCTGACCGGCTGCATCGCGCACCGACAGCGTTAGCAGGGCCTTGTCGGGCTTGGCAAACCTGATCTGTCTCCCGGCCCGGGCGCTGCCTGATGTGGCTTGAAGGGTTGCTGCGCCGACGTGATCACCTGCGGCCAGCATGGCGCGGGCGTGTCCGTTGGTCGTATGGATTTCTGCCCTTAGCAGTGTTCCAGCTGTGGTGGTTATTGTAACCGGCGTTCCATCAAGAACCGGGCGCCCAAGCCGGTCACGCACATAAATGTCAATAGCGGTTGCAACGCGTGGGTCGGGAGGTATGACTGAAAATCCGCTAGTGATTTCAAGGTTGTGCGGCGGTAGGGCAACGGCAATATCAATGCAGTGCCGTGCCGAGTTGCCCTGTGTGTTGCGAAAGGCAACACAGGCCCTGTGCTGCCCGTTAGCCAGTACCGGGGGGATGAGCTCAATGCAGTTTTGTTCGGCCTTGATCTGTCGGACAGCTTTTCCATCAATTGTTGCTGTTACTGAGCTGATGTCGATTCTGCTATGCTCATGGCCGGGATCAAGGCAGGCACGGATTGGAGGGCGCGCATTCGCTGAGCCCGCAGCCTGTAGGTCACGCACCATGGGTACTCCCCGGCTGAAATGTGCGAGAATGCCGTTAAAATAACCTCTAGCCTCAGTAGCCAGGGTTCGGGTGTAGGCAAGATCCAACTCATTTTTTTTATTTGAAATAAACGAGGCCTCACCTAGAATCGCCGGAGTTCGGGTGGAGCGTAGCACTGTGTAGTTGCCGGCTTGAATACTGTGGTTGTCTCGGCCAAGACTGTGCTGCAGTGCTGATCCAATTGAGCGGGCCGCGTCACGGGATCGGTACGGATCGGCCATGGCATAAAAAACAATCAGGGTATTTTTGCTGCGGTTAAGTGACGCGTTGTGATGAATGCTTACAAACAGGTCGGCTTCGGCATCAGTACTAATCTTCTTCCGCAGTGCAAGATCGGCTGCCAGATTAAACTCCTGCGCGTTGTAGAGCGATTGATCAGATAGACGTGTCAGAATCGGTTGGGCTCCGGCTTGTTTAAGCAGGCCCCACAGATGCAGCGCGACAGTCAGGTTGATCTCAGCCTCGGTAATGCCGCGCACACCTATTGCGCCGCGTTCCGGCCCCCCGTGCCCCGGATCAATGGCAATAACCTTGTCCTTAAGGCAGCGTGTATCAAGTCCGCTAATTGATAAGTCTGCAATGAGCGGCAGGCGTGGATGTGCGCAGCCGAAGGCAAGCAGGGCTGTGAGCAGGATGCAGGCGATAGCTGATTGGCGCATGTGTGCCGGGGCGGATGATTTCATGATTGCCTCACAGGTATCTGCGTTGTTGGCGGCACAGGCCCGGATAAAGCGCGTTCATGGGAGGGCCGCTTATGAGATATGTTCGTTTCTTATTTTTGCGGACAGGTCCCGCGTAAGTTCAAGCACTTTGGTAGCGTGTGCAAGGCTCAGGGCGCCTGTTCCACAGCTGGGTGTTATAAAGCTTTGCGACAAAATGGTTTGCTTGGGCACACCCAGATTCTCAAGGGCGTGCAGCTGTTCAAGCCAGCGCTCATACAGGGAATCGACTGATTCTTTGTCGATGTCATCTGTGTTTCCGGTCGGCACAATACCCCAGGCCAATATGCCGCCAGCGGTGAGAAAGGATTTGAGTTGCGTATCAAATAAAATAAATCTGTCAAAATACGAATAGGCATCAAAACTGATGATATCGGCCTGCGATTCGAGCAGGAGCGACCAGTCTGCATTCGCGCATACATGCACACCTACAAGTCCTCCGGCGCTGTGCGCGGCTTCGATTACCTCCGCAAGCGCGGTGGTAACCATTTCGCGTGATATGCTGATGTATGTCGATGTTCCAAAACCGACCAGGCCCGGCTCATCAAAAAAAATGATGGCCGGCACATCCAGGGCCTTGAGCCGCTGTATCTGCCAGGCTGCTTTCATGCCCAGATGTTTGGTTATCATATCGCGCAGGGTGTCATCGTAAAAAACAAAGCGGTCATTTTGATCCTTTAGCCCGATACCTGTGGTCATCGGTCCCGCGATCTGTCCTTTGACCGCGCAGGGTGCAGGCGTTCGGCTGCTGATCATGTCGCAAAACACCGAAAACCCGCGTGCGGTATCATCGCTGAGCGCAAAGCGCGACGTTAAAAGAAAAGAAGGATCCTCTAGTGCTTTTAGGTAGTCTTCGTAAAATTCAGCCAGCTCGGTATGGAAACTATTGGCACTGCTGTCGATATAGATCCGGTCTTCGGAGCGGACAAGGCCGGGCATCCCCGGGGCGAATTGTTCAATCATACCTTCTTGGGGCAGGCCTGGTAATTGCACCCACAGAGGAACATCGGGTGTATAGTCCAGCATCAGACGGGTTGCTTCAGCGTGGTCGCTTAGGGGAATGCTGCCGATCAGCAGGGCGCGGCTTTCAGGGAGAAATGTTGTCATGGTATACACATATCCTTTTCATTAGGAGAGCACCAGAGCGTTGTGCGCGTTATGCGTCGTGGCTGTGGTGATGATGGCTCTCGCTATCGTGTGGGCTGGTTGCGCCGCCTGTTTTTTCAAGCGCTGCGCTTAGTTCAGCTTCTGTTTTTTGCAGCAATGCAGCCGCGTTTTCAATCAAGGCGGCTGCTTGTTCTTCCCCGGATGCGCGCGCTAGAGCGGCCCAGCGTAGAAATTCAGTAGCATGGCTTTGGTTATGCTCTATCCAGTGCGGGATCAGGCGCTGCAGTTTTTCAATGTCGGTCAATTGTTTCATGCACTTACTCCACGCGGACCCAGCGTAACAAGGGTTGTCATAAAGTCAATTTTTTTAACAGTAGAACCGGGAACCAGACGCGGGTCATCAAACAGGCTTGTCAGCATGATGCCCTCGGGGGTTATCTCAAGGCCGGTAACCTCTTCCATGATTTGCTCTGTACCGGCAGTGGTTTCCATGATTACGCGCATTTGACACATATGAGACTCCCTGTAAATAAGAGTACAGTTTACCTTGCAAGCTGTTTTTATTATAAGCAGGAGGTACTTTCAGTGTCAATTGAAAAGCGGCACGGTGATCGGGCTTAGTGTTCAATCATTGTGATAAAGTTTTCAACCAGCTCAGGGTTCAGGGCCTTTCCGCTTTCCTTTCGCAGAATACTTATGATTTTTTCCTGGGGGATGGGGCCGCGGTACGGCCTTTTGCTGCGCAGGGCATCAAAAACATCGGCAACACTAACCATCTGGCTTACGATATTGGGGCGCCAGTCCTCCCGGATGTGAGGATATCCGCTGCCGTCGAATTTTAAATGATGCTCCATGGTTGCGATCAGGGCGAGTATCGGGATGTCCTTCTGTGTGGCAAGATACTGTATGCCTCGCAGGGGGTGGGTTTCCATGAGTGTGCGCTCGTCAGTATCCAGGGCCCCGTTTTTGTTGAGGATTTCATCGGGTATGACCATTTTCCCGACATCATGCAGTAACGCGGCGGTGCCGATATTTTCAAGGGATTTTCCCTCGAATCCGAGGTACTCGGCAAGGCTCATAGTCAGCAGGGCCACATTTGTCGCATGCACATAGGTGTATTCATCCTCGGACTTAAGGGAGGCGAGTAGGTTCAACGGATTTATTGTTTGTGTGAAATTGGTGATGAAACTTGAAACAATGCTTTGCACATCCTCAACATCAAGGCGTTTGCCGGATCGGATGCCGTAGTAAAGCGCCTGCATATCCGCGAGCATCTTTTCCCGGAAAGCCATAAAATCACCAACACGGGCATCCATTTCCTGATCAAATGTGATTTTTCCCAGTTTTATGCAGGATCTGTCCGGTATGGTTTTTACGTCAATGGAGGCAAGATCGTCAAGAAATTCAAACAGCTGCGCTTTGGTCAGCCCGGCAAGCAGTGTAAGGTGTTCTATCTCTTTTTTTTTCAAAATTTTTACGAAGGATTGTCCTGCATGCCCCGCGTCGGACAGGGGCTTGCCATGCAGGACAATATCATCGTCAACAATGACAATTGCCAGCTCCGGCGTTGTTTCTAAAATTAAGGTAACGCTGTCGTAGAGAAGGTCCACAAGCGGTGCTACCTGAGGGTGGGTAGGTGGATACAGATGTATGTTGGTAACTGCGGCAACTATCTGCGTAATAATTTTTACAATAGCCTCTTTGCTGGTTTCTGACATGAAAAGTACCCGTTCCTTATCGTCGGGGCAATGATTGACGTTACGGTTTGACTTTAGTCTCCGGTGAATTGATTATTGTTTGGCATAGGTTTCTTATTTTCGAGTTGCTGGAGCCGACGCCCCGCATCAAGAGCGTCTGGACAGTCTCGCGGGGATATTCGGAAAGGGTTTTGTATAAAAAGAGCTGTGTCTGGCGCAGTGACAGCGGTGTAAAAGAGAACACGGCAGATGCTACTTTCTGAAGCGTGGGCAGTACTCGTTGGTTACCGAGCGCTGCCAGAATATTGAGATAGGCTTTGTTGCGGGTCAGGCTGTTTCTGGAAATAAACAGCGTTTTGATCATTGTAGCCAGGTCAAGTGCCAGCTCTTGAACGTCATTTTCCTGTATAAATTTTAATGCTGTTTCTACCGAGCGCTGGCTGCGCGCATAGAGCATTTTTCTCAGGGCAGGTAGCGCAGAAGAGTCCTTGACTTTCAGTAGTGTGCGCAGTGCTTCCAGCCGCAGCTCGGCACTGTTGCTTTCCAGTAGTCTGCGTACCGGTATTATGCAGGCATTGTCGCCGCAAGTCCGCACTAGCCGCAAGAGGGCAATGGCCTGGCTATCATCGCACTCCGGCAGGATCTTCACGGCTTCTTCAGCGGCACGGACCCCGAAGCGGCACAGGAGAAGAAACAGGTGTTGGCCCCGTCCGCCGGAGTATTGCTCCACATACTGTCGTGAAAGCCACCCGAGGTTCCGGTCGCCGGTAAGCATGACCAACTCCTCAAGGTTTGTGTCCTGCTTGTTGGTCTGTGAGACGAAGGAATGGGCCAGCAGTTCTATAAAGCGTTCCTTTGAAAATTCGTCGAGTGCTGATGTGGCGGCATTGCGGAGCTGGAGGTCTTTTTTGTCCGCTGCATGCCTGGCGAGCATTTTGAACAGCGTGACCAGCAGGCTGTACTCAGCCGACTCCAGCAGTCCGGGCACCATCCGGGAAAGTTTGACACTCAGGTCGGCGTATACCAGTTCATTGCGTTCATCGTCCATGAGGGCGAGTAGCGCAATGGTGATATCCCGGTTGAGGCTGGCGTCTTCAATAGAGGGAAGGTATTTGTCTATGTCGAAAGAGTGCGGTCTGTCAGGATCTGTGCTGAGCAGGCCGGCTGAGATATTCTGGAGGATATCGGCATAATCTTCGGGCACGTATTCCTCATAGCGCTCTTTATTGAAAAGGGTCTTGATCTTTTCCCTGGTCATGGTATTGGATTGCGGCGTTTTATCGGTCTGTCCTTGTTGCTCTTGTGCCCGGGACATGCTTCCCAGCAGCTTTGTCAGGGCCGGGGATATCTGCCGTTTGTTTGCGGAGGTTTCCTCCAGGGCTTCGAGAATCATCTCGCCCGGCATGCTGAAAAGAGTTTCTTCAAGGGCCGCCTCGTTTTCTATGCTGTTCACGTGTTTCATTGTCATGTCCAGCAGTTGATCCTTCAGCTCCTTGGAAAAATCAGTCATGGCCCCCTGCATTGATTTTAAAAAAGCCTGCTTGGCGGAAAGGCCGCTGATTTCTTCGTCAACATCGGAAAAATTTTCATTGAGTGTTGCCTCATAGCTTTGCAGTACCCGGGCCGCCGAGACTTTATATTTTTGGCAGAACTTTTTGAATGATTCCGGGTCATAGTCCGGGGTTGTGTCTGCCAGGGCGGCGTCACGTTCATGCTGCATTTCAGGGGGGAGCGCGTCCAGCATGAATTCCTGCCAGAGCGTCGTAATTTTTTCCGGGGGTAAGTCGCTTGAAGATGTACCGTCTACGCTGAGCTGTACACCGCTGAAATCAAGCTGCGTGACCCGCACATGCGCCAACGTATTGATCTGCTGCTCAATGTCGCTGTTCTGATATAGCTGGGTTAATGGCGGCATCGAAAGCGCCAGCTGGTAAAAAGTCTGCAACTCATCGGCGCTGATTTCCGACTCAATTGTCAGAGAGCCTATGCCCCGCTGGTTGAGGAACAGGGAAAAATCGAGGACATGCGGTGATTTTGATTCAATAACCTGCCCGTTGAGCATTAAAATTTTTTTTGTTGCGGAGATTGATACTCTCGTATCGCTTTCAAGGACAGTCTTTAAAATTTTGAGTAGATTGTCGGTGGTGAGGGTGATCGTAGTATGGCCGGGAGGGTAAATGCTTATATTCTTTTTCAGGACTGTCAGGCTGGTTAGTAAATCCTGATAAAGCCTATCGTTATATTTTTCTTTTTCTTCGTTTGACATTACTTCCCAGGCCCCTGAACGTGTTCGTGTGTTCGTGTGTTCGTGTGTTCGCGTGTTCGCGTGTTTTAGTCTGTGCTGGTCAGAATATCATGCACCCTTATTATTCGGCTTCCTTACTATTATTCATTAGCATAGCTGTGCATTATGGTAAAGCCCTTTGCCGTTGTTTTGCCTTAGGCTTCCTTTTTCAGCCATACTGCCGTACATACAGTATTATCGAAATAATAATAGCTTCCACGCAGGTGTTCGGCGCCGGGAAGTGCGGATTGAATATGAGGACACAAGACTATTTTTATTGAGCTTTGGTCTGGCTCACATTCTATACGGGCATCCTCAAAACCGATTCGGCACTGCAGAAGGGGGTGCAGACATTTATATATTGATTCCTTGGCGCTAAAAAACAGCGCCAGTAGACGCTGTTTTTCGGTAGGATCTGGGTGGCATTGCAGAGTTGTTAGTTCGGGTGTTGTCAGGATTTTGTTCGCAATCGCCGGAGATACCCGTGATACGGTTTCCATATCGATGCCAAGGCCGCGCAGCCTGGAGTCTTGAGCAATGGCCGCTGCTGCGTGTGTGGTGCTGTGGGTGATTGAACCTACAATGCCTTGCGGCCAAAGGGGCGCCCCGTTTTGATCATGCATAATCGGGGTGTCCTCGTAGTCAAGCGCCCTGAGGGCCTGCCGGGCGCAGTAGCGGCCGGCGCTGAATTCGCGGCGGCGTTTTTCAATGGCTTTTTTTATGAGGGGTTGTTCGGTTTCAAGTACATCAAGGGAGGCATCCTGCACGCGCATACAGGCCAGTCGGACATATGCAGGAAACAGTTTAGATAGTACGGCATAATCGGGTGGTAAGTCAGGCATGGGGATGTCATCCGAACATTCTTTCATGATGAGCTGAGCGATCGTCTCCGGCCCCGTTCAGCCCACCATGGTCTGTTTGCTGGTTATTTTTGCAGGGCTCCGCTCAGCTTTTCTCCGGCTTCTCTGGCCCGTTTCAAAACATCCGGTAAGTCATCAACATCATCCATACCGACCTTTTCTGCCAATTCGGCAACGATGCGCATTCGGTGACATTCATCAAAAGCGAGTTTGAGGGTTTCGATCGTGCGTTCATGGCCTTTACCGGCAACCGTAACCACCAGAACGGCCGGTTTGTTATGAAAAGGATCCGTGCCATGCCATGGCAGCTCGACATTATGCTGCGGGCCGATTTCGCGGTATTTTACCGCCATGGTCCGGTCGATAAAACTTTTGACCGCACCGGAGATATCCATGAAATACGTGGGCCCCCCGATAATGAACCCGTCAGCCGCAAGCAGTTTTTCACGTACGGCTTCCATGTCATCGTCAATCGGGCATGCTCCCTCGTTCATCATACACATTGCACATCCTCTGCAGGGTTGTATGTTCAGGGCACCCAGCTCAATAAATTCGCAATCGATTCCAGATGCTTCAGCGACGGTGTGTATCAGTTTATTAGTGTTGCTTTCTTCGCGGAAACTTCCGCAAACAGCTACAATATGCATACTTTAACTCCTTGCTTCTGTGGTTCTTACTATGTGTAAAAAGTGCTACGCGACTGTTAATACAGACCATGCGACCCAATTTTTCTTATATCACAGAATGCGGCAGTGCGCATTTAAAAACCTGTGCGTGGGTGTTCATTGGGTCCTAAAGACCCGGAGAGTCGGGGGTTCAGATGATGGGGCCGCCGTCTCCTGCTCTGCTCAGTCAGGGGGTGCATCCGGCCAGCGGTGGAGCCAGGATTGATATTCGTGAGGGTGTTCATCCTTGAAATGGGAGAGATAGGAGCGCCAGAGTTCGAAAATTTTCTGTAGTGGTTTAACCTGATCTTGAAAAATACGTTGTTCAGCTATGGACGCAACCAGGCTGTCGACCCCGTCCAGCAGCTGCGCTTTTTTTTCATCCTCCATCTGGCCCCATTCGGCCATGCTGATTCCGAGTCGGTCCACCAGCCAGCAGCCGTTTTTCTGTATGGTTTTTTCAAGGTATTCCAGGGCATCCTCAAGAATCCAGCTGCCCGAGGTGATAATGGGCAGGGCGTATTTCCCTTTCAGCATTTGTATATGCATGTTGCTGAAACCACGGTCAATAAAAGTCTTCATCTCGGCGGGTATATTAAAGGTGTAATTCGGTGCCATCCAGATAATGCCGTCTGCTGACACCATGGAGTTATAAATAGCCTTATAATCATCGCTTAAGATGCAGGCTCCTTTTTTGCTGCAGACATAGCATCCTATGCAGGTTTGGATATTCATGTCCACGAGAGAAAACGTCTCAAGGCTGACTCCGTGTTGACGCAGTCGCTCGTCAATGATGGCAGCCATTTTGCCGCCGAAACCGGATAAGCCGTGAGGACTGCCGGCAACTAGGGTTATTTTCATAATCACTCACCTCTTAGATGAAGGGTTAAATGGGGTATGCGGCAATTAGGCCGCTGGCTTAGTATAACCGGGAGAGGCGCTTTGCCACGGAGCCCTCTTAATGGAATATCCTTCGCCCGTCTTCCAGGTCTAGCAAGTTTTGCCAGGCTTTTTCAGCAAACAGACTGTGCCGCGGGCTTTTGAGCGCAAGCGAATAGAGATACACCGCTTTTTCTCTATAGTGTTGTGCTTCTGCCCGGTTGGCAGTGCTTGATTGGTTTGAGTGTGCATAGAACTCATAGAGTTCGTGATAGCGATATGCCATCATATAGAGAATTTCATATCGAAACGAGGTTGCCGGGTAGCGCTCCAGCACCCGGCCAAGATCCTGAACTTCCTGTTCAATTTTTTCTGGCTGTGCTTGAGGATCTGAGCGCAAAAGTGCCAGCCGGTAGGCGGCTTCGTCGGCGATGTTACTGTCGGGATCGTCCTTCAGGAGTTTGCGGTAATGACTGCCGTCATAGGTGAGCCGGGCGTTGTCTGTCAACCAGCAGGCATATGTTCCATAGGTTGAAAGGAATGCTTCACGGGCTGTTTGCTCTTCCTGTCCGTTCTCAATCGGCCACAGATACTGAGTTTGCAACAACCCCTGCATGGCTTCGCCCATGCGCTGCAGACCCCAACTGTACTGTTTTGATTCTGGAAACTCCCGCAGGAAAATTTTCAGCAGTTCGGAGGCATCAGGATAGTCGCGCGCGTCAAGGGCCTGTTGGGCCTGAGAAAAGATAAGTCTGTCATCAGGCAGATCGGGAGTTTTTATTTTCCCCGAGGGAAGGCATCCGCCCAGAAACAGGACGGCCGCAAGCCCGGCCACACACACTATACGTTGTAGTCTCATTTTCCCCTAATCTGTCAGGGTGGTCGCATTTTTTGCCGATGTCGCTCAGGCCTGTTATTTCAAGCTGAAGCATAGTAACTATGAACCTGCAATTTAAACTGTATGGCTATTCCCTAACACTGTTGCAGCGATAATGCAATTGCGACTGTCCTGCAATCGCAGCATTAAGATACGTTTACTTCTGTAGTTAGTTTCTTTTTAAGGCTGTAGGCTCAAAGGTGATCAGGGTGATTTCGTTGCTGGATCCCAGGCGCATGGGCGGGCCCCAGGTGCCGGTACCCGGTGATACGTACAGAAGCAGGCCGTCAAGTTCATACAGGCCGCGAGTGTAGGGGTAAAACAGCTTCACCAGCAGGTTGAAGGGATACATCTGCCCATTGTGCGAATGCCCTGAGAGCTGCACCGAAACACCGGCCCGGTGCGCGTCTTCAATCCCTACAGGGGTATGGTACAGAAGTACGTTGGGCCTGCTGCGGTCAAAAGTAACGTTGTGAATTTGTTTATTATCCTTACGGTTCTCCTGCTCAGGATTATCAATCCCGATTATCTGCAAGTCCCGAAATTTTTCAACCTCATTGCGCAGCACTCGTACGCCGGTGGTCTCAATTAGTTTCTGAACCCGATCCATGCCGATGAATTTTTCATGATTGCCCATGATAAAAAAGCAGGGCGCCAGCAGGCCGTTCAGGGGTCGTACGGTTTTTTCGGTGAGAGGCCCTGTTCCGTCAAAAAAATCGCCGGTAATGAAAATAACCTCCGGTTTCAGGTTATTTGTTTTACTCACAATTCGTTTTAGGAAGCCGCTGTTGTGAATAGTGCCCACATGCAGATCGGAAAGCAGCACTGCCCGCACAGGTTTTTTAAGGCCTTGAATCGGTATGCGTACTTCTATGTTTCTAATAAACAGTGCATTGATAATTCCGAACAGGCTCAGAGCGACCACAAACGCGATAATGGTTTTGCCCATCAGGGGCCTGTTGATATTTATGAAGGGGCGCAGAATTTCAAGAGCGGCCAGCGTGCTCAATAGCAGAAACAGAACGCCAAGCCATGTAGCGGAAAGGGTGTAGAGCAGCATTGTCGGGGTGCTGGGGAAGAATTTTTCAAGCAGGGTGGAGGCCGGAAATGAAAGTGCGAGTAGGAAAATGGCTGCAAGATACCAGCCCGAGCGGCGTGGGACAAACATTTTTTTCAACCGGGCATACACATACAGATGCATGCCGAAAAAAACAAGCAGGAAAACACCGTAAAAAATAATGTATTGAGCGGTTTTGCTCATTGGGTGTCCTTAATTTATTTTCAGCTCCTGTTGCGTCCTGGTGGCTGTTTTGTTCTGCGTATGGCAGAGTACCATATGCCTGCTGGAAAATCCATGTCGTGAGATGTTTTGCCCCTCCATGACAGAGTATTTGGACTTTTCAGTCTGAATGTATGCTTTATTGCGAGAATCGCTATAAATGGTGACAAGCAAAAGACGCTATTGTAAAATATACAGCTCAGTATATAATTATATCTTGGTCATTGTCACAATTGGCGATGAAATATTTTGACGGACATATACTCCTAACCATTGCAGGTCACGTATGAAAACACACATATCTGAAAACATGAAACGTGTCAGGAGAAATCGCCGTCTGATGGTGATGGTGATACTTGCGCATATCGCTCTTGGAGCAGTGCTTTCCCTGTGGGTAACAAGCTGGGTTGATACGGAAATGCGCAATGATCTGCTGCGCCAGACACAGCTGCTTGCTGAAACCATTAAAGCAGATTATCTCGTGGCGCTGGCCGGCAATGAGTTTAACATTGAAAAGCCTCAGTACCGTCGCTTTAAGCAGCAGTTTGCTTCTGTGCGGCAGACCAATGAGCAGTGCCGCCGTGTTTATCTCCTGGGCTGCAACGGTGATGGGAAATTATTTGACATAGTGGACAGTCAGGCGGTCGGCTCGCCTCAGGCGCGGTTGCCTGGTATGACCTATGATGATGCTCAGCAGGAATTTGCACGCATCATGGAAACGGGCATTGGTAGAGTAGCCGGCCCCTTTCGCGACAGTAAGGGTGCTTTTATCAGCGGTTGCGTACCTGTTACGGGTCAAACGGGCGAAGTCATTGCCTTGTTGGTAATGGATTTTGATGCCTGGGACTGGAAATTTGGACTTGCCCCTTCGGTTTTGCCGTTAGCGGTGCTCACGTTGATGCTGTTCGCGATCCTGTCTGTGGGAGGGGTTCTATCGTTTCTCCGCAACAAAATGCCCGAAGAACTGCCCCGCTGGTTATGCTACCTTGAACTGGTGCTTGTGGTTGAGGTTGGTCTGACATTGACCATTTTTGCTGCCTGGACGGCTCATTTGCATGAACAGCATCGCCAGCAGGGAATTTTTGCGCAGCTGGCGGCGAGCCGTACCCTGACAATTTCAAAAACAATGCAAGATCTTCGCGACACCGAGCTTGAGTCTTTGGGCCGATTCTATGAAAGTCAGGCCCGGGTTGAGCCGGATGAATTTTATCGCTATTCCGCTTTTCTTACGCAGAGCAAAGTAGTGCAGGGTTGGGGTTGGGTACCGGCTGTAGCCGCGGTGGATAAAGCGCGTTTTGAAAAGGCCGCGCGCGCGCGCGGCCTCAAGAATTTTTCCATATGGCAGCAGGATGCCCTTGGCAACAACGTTCCAGCGGTCGGGCGGCAGGTATACTATCCTGTTCTACTAATAACTCCCGCAGCGCTTAATAATTATGCCGTGGGCTTTGATCTTGGATCTGAGGAGTTGCGTCGTATAGCTATTGATGAAGCACTGCACTCAGGCCTGACAACCGCATCTGATCCCATCACGTTGATACAGGACAATGCCGGCTACAGGGCACTGCTGGTGCTGCGTCCGGTTTTTGATCGTGAACGCTCCGGCCATCTGCGGGGATTCGTTTTTGCTTTTCTACGCGTTGAAAAATTGCTGGAGAGCGCCGGCCCTGATACGTCAACAACACAACTTGCCATTTCGCTGCTGCATCCTGATGGCAGCAGCGAGCCGTTGGCCGGAGTCGATTCCGGTAAGCCTTTGCGCGAAGCATTTTCGATAGTGCGTCCCGTGCTTGCTTTTGACAAGACCTTTGCACTGACCGCCCGGGCGAGCGCCGATTTTCTGCGCTTGCACCCTGTCAGAGGAGGTATCTCTTTTGCCGTGCTGGGAGTATTGCTTACCTCGGCGCTCACCGTTATTTTTGTCCTGATGCTTCGTAACCGGTTAATGCAGGAGCAGACAGTCGCTACCCGTACCTTCAGCGATTACATCGCTTCGGCAGGGCCATGTGTTGCCTGTCGCAACCGTATGCCGAAGCGGCGGCGTCAACCGCGGCGCGTTCGACTGTCAGGGCATGCGGCCCGACGGGCCTGACCTTTTTTGTATAATGAGGATTGTGCATGCCGATTTATGAATATGAACATATCGACGCAGCTTGTGCGTTGGGGCAGATATTTGAACAGAAGCAATCCGTTCATGATGAACGGTTAAGTAGCTGCCCTGCATGTGGTGGGCCTGTGCGTAAATTGGTTTCCCGCATCAGTATTTCCGTTCCGAAATCAAACAGCGCGCTTAAGGATATGGGTTTTACCAAACTGGTTAAACGCGATGACGGCGTATATGAAAATGTTACCGCACGAGATAAAGAGAGCCGTTATGTGCATCGCGACCAGCCGGCGACGCTTCCCAATCTAAAAAAAACAATAACAGACTGATACAGAGCGTCACTACAATGCCTGAGCCCCGCTATCATATTATATTTTCAACTCTGATTGAGGGTCGGCAACCCGCTCAGGTCTATCACGACCTGGCCGATCTTTTTAAAATAGAGCAGGCGCTTGTTCAGCAGATTTTTGCCCGTCAGGGCGCTGTTGTTAAAAGCGATCTTGACCGCGCAACCGCTGAACAGTATGTACAGATCATTCTTGTTGCGGGGGCTATTTGTGTTATCGAACCCATACTGCCGGTTAGCAGCACTGCCGCTGTGGCAACAGATCCGTTGCTTGAAGCGCAGGAAGCTCTCGCCGTGGTTGACCCGCCTCCGGTTGTGGAAGCAGGGGCCGAGCTACTCGTGTCGGAGACAGATTTGGGTTCCCGGCAGCTGGATGATGAATCTCGCATAGAAGATGCCGGCAGGGATGCGCTTAATTTTCAAGCCCCTGTTTTTGCTGCGTTGATGCTGCTGGCAGGCGCATGCTTGCCGATTATGTCCGGCAGCGGACAGGTGTACTGGCCCTGGCGATTTGCCTTTGAGCCTCAGCCTCCGGGACTTTTGTGGTGGGTGGTGTTGCCCGTTGCGGCTGTGGGCATGCTTTCCTTGTTGCGTGCCCCGGCCTTTAGCCTGATAGTGGCGTGTGTGGGAGCTGTCACGCTGCTGGCTACATCTGTGGTGCTTTGGGAGGCCGCCCTGATTCTTCCCCTGCGTATTTTGCCGTTTGATCGCGCAGCGGCGCTGGTATATGTTTTGCCGCTTCTGGGAACAGCTGTTTGCAGCGCGGCATGCCGTGCCATGTGCGAGCTGGGAGAGTTGATGCTGTTGCGCCTGCTTGCCTTTTGTGGCAGCCTGGCGGTTTTGATCCCCGCAGGTGTCGCCCTTTTCTCAGCCGGTATGATCTGGGCACGCTGGCCTATGATACTGCTTCTGTTACTTTTGTTGCTGTACGGTGTTCTGGTGCTCGTGTGTGCCTGTATGCCGTCTGTTTCGGAGTTTATTCTGGATCAGGTCAGGCTGCTGGGCATGTTTCTTGTGTGCTGGGCCCCGATTGCGGTTTTTCTGGCACACCTGCCGCTGTCTGAGCCTGATACCGGCAGGGTGCTTTTCATGGCCGTGCTTAAAGCAGGTTTACTATATTACGGCGCTTGTGCTGCGGTTACCGGGGGATTAAGGGCCGAACTTCTGTACCGTTTTGAGAAACAAGCACATACATAAGCGTGCTTTTTTATTTATTCGCAGTTATTCGGGGAGTATAAGATCCCGTGCAAGCGCAGCCATGAATCAGCATATTCTCTCTGTTAACGGATCAGTTAAGACGGTTATCATGGACAGCGTCTCCTATGTAACCGAAGCAAATCAGACTGATATTATTGTCAGCGGTTCCCACGGTGGTACGTCTGCAGCCGGATACGCTATTGATGTTGCTGCGAGTGCGGTTTTTTTCAACGATGCCGGATGTGGCAAAAACAATGCCGGGATCAAGGGGCTTGAACTGCTGCAGCAGCATAGTATTATTGCGGCTGCGGTTGATCACCGCACGGCTGAAATTGCCAATGGGGCCGACACCTATGCCAATGGCGTTATCACCCATGTGAACATCTGCGCTTCGCAGGCCGGCCTGCGAAGGGGCATGTCTGTCAGGGATGCGGTTGAATTGCTGCGTATGCGTCTGGCTGGATCGCATTGAAGAACGTTGTATTGCCTTGCCCGGCAACGCATCATTGAATGCACATACATTGAAAGGAGCGATTATGGATATTGAGATGCTGACAGCATTTTTCATGTGGTGTTCAATCGTGAATATCAGCTTACTTGTTGTTTCGTTCCTGCTGTGGATGGTCGCCTCTGATTGGATCTATGCATTGCAGAGCAAGTGGTTTTCCATGCCGAGGCAAACCCTTAACGTGGTTTTTTACTGTCTGCTCGGTTTCTACAAAATCATTATATATATATTTAATATTGTGCCGTGGGTGGTTTTGAAAATTATTTCCTGAATCGTATTGTCAGGAACGCCGCAGAAATTTTCTTCATGATGGTTTGCGCATGAATGCGTCGTGCTGAGGTAAGGCGGATAGTTTTGTGAATTCCTGAAAATGCTGGAGTACAAGGCGGGGGAGAGAATGAGCGTGGGGCTCCAGCTGGGCGGCGGTTCTCGCTTCCCGGTGCTAGCGTAAATCCTCAAGAATATCGATAATGCCTTCACGTGAAAGTTCCCCGGCGGTTAGCCAGCGAGCACCTCTTTTAAAAAAAACCAGTGCGTTTAAGGGGTCTTCTGTAAAAGCTTGTTGCGTTTCTTCAAAGGAGCCTTCAAAGACCACGGTGCTTGTGGCTGCATGCATAAGGTACAGTCTGAAGTTCACGGAAGCGGGGCGCTCAATGCCGCCCGCACTGCCTTCACGCTCGATATAGTTTTCAAGGATACCGATCATTACGTACTCAACGCCACGTTCAAGGGCAAAGGCAGAGGTAAGGGATCGCAGCGTGCTGTGCGGATTATCGCGCGCCAGTCGTTTGAAATTGAATATGCCCGCATTGTAATCTTTTACGGCCGCACCGTACTTTTTTTGCAGTTCCTCGTGCAGGATATATGAAATTTCCTGCGATGCTCCGTCTGAGTAAAGTTTGATGGGATAGTTAATGGCAGAGAGTCGGCAGTCAAGCAGGGCAATTTCACCGGATGGGGTTTCGGTGCAGCGGCGGCCCTTTACAAACGGCATGCAGGCCAGCGAGTTTATCATAGACGATTTGAACGTGTCGTCCCGCAATACAGTTATGGAAGGCGATGCGCAGCCCGCCAATACAAGCAAACCCAAAAGGACAGATATTTTTAATATATGCATAAAAACCTCTTATTTGTGTAACCTTAAAGCGCTTACCGAAGTTGCTTTTTTCTTGCAACTATACTATATATTTCAGCGATATACATAACAATAATCATTTGGTTAATAAATAAACATCTATCAAAGATACTTATATGGGACGACTATTATTTATTCAAGATAACGGCGTAAATGAAAACATCGGGGTGATGTCGATTGCCGGCGTACTGAAGGCTGCTGGTCATGATGTAGACCTGCTCTTAACTGATGAACATCCTGATTATCTGAAGCGGGTTGAGGATTACGATCCTGATTTGATCGGCTTCTCATTTATGACTGGTAATCGACGGTGGGCTTTTGCAACTGCAAAAGAAATAAAAGAACGTACGAACAAACCGATTATTTTCGGGGGTGTTCATTCTACTCTTTTTCCAGAAGACATTGATTTTAGTTACGTTGATTATGTTTGTATCGGAGAAGGGGAATTTGCAGTTAGTGAGCTGTTGGATGG
>Ga0208648_1000920_pt1 | contig 26610 bp, 36 predicted proteins | sample AntAceMetag02UKL_FD_184772 | JGI IMG/M metagenome (GOLD analysis project Ga0208648, IMG submission 184772) | Saline lake microbial communities from Ace Lake, Antarctica - Antarctic Ace Lake Metagenome 02UKL (SPAdes) (version 2) | ecosystem: Environmental > Aquatic > Non-marine Saline and...
TGAGGGTTTAATTATGTCATTAGGTCTAATTGGTCGTAAATGTGGAATGACACGTGTCTTTACAGAAGATGGTGTATCAATACCCGTTTCAGTTGTACAAATAGATTCAAATAGGGTTTCTCAGCTTAAAGGGCTAGAAACAGATGGTTACCGTGCAGTACAAGTTGCTGCAGGTGAAAAGAAGTCATCAAAAGTTGATAAGGCGATGGCTGGTCACTATGCAGCAGCAAATATGACGGCGGGTCGCGGCTTGTGGGAATTTAGATTAAAAGAGGGTGAGGGTGATGATCTAGAAGTTGGATCTGAGCTATCAGTTGGTCTTTTTGTCGATGGACAGGTTATTGATGTTCAAGGAACTAGTATTGGTAAAGGTTTTCAGGGTGGTATAAAGCGGCATAATTTTAGTATGCAGGATGCAACTCACGGTAATTCGCTATCGCATAGATCAAATGGTTCTATTGGTATGTGTCAAACGCCAGGTAGAGTATTCAAAGGAAAGAAAATGTCTGGTCATATGGGGGCTGTAACAGTTACTACACAAAACCTGACTATTCATTCAATTGATACTGAAAGAAATCTTATATTGGTTAAAGGTGCAATACCTGGTGCTAAAGGCGGTGATGTAATATTAACGCCAGCAGTAAAGAAAAAAAATAAAGGATAGGTCATGAGTGTCAAAATACCAGCACTTAATAGTGCAGACTCTGCGGGTGAAGTAGAGGTTAGTGCAGATGTTTTTGGGCGTGAATATAATGAAGCTCTGATTCATCAGTTAGCTACAAAGACCATGGCTGGCCAGCGTTCCGGAACAAAAGCACAAAAAAATAGAGCTGCCGTTAGCGGTGGTGGAGCTAAGCCTTGGAAACAAAAAGGTTCAGGCCGGGCAAGATCTGGTACAATACGCAGTCCGCTTTGGAGAGGCGGTGGTGCAACTTTCGCAGCACAGCCAAGATCTTTTGATCAAAAGCTAAATAAAAAGATGTACCGCGCTGGAATTCGTTCGATATTATCCGAATTGCTACGCCAGAATCGTTTGCTAGTTAGTTCTGATATCATGCCTACGACTCCAAAAACTAAAGAGTTGGTTGCAAAATTGAAAGACTTAAGTAAGATTCGGGTTTTAATTATTGCGGATGAGTTAACTGAGAATATCTACTTATCTTCAAGAAATGTTGCAAACCTAGAAGTTACTACTGCAAACGAACTTGATCCTGTTATGTTAATTGCTGCGGATAGTGTTATTGCTACACCTGCAGCGTTGAAAGCAATTGAGGCGCAGTTATCATGAGTGTAGAGTTTAATCTTTCAAATGTTATAAAGGCACCAGTGGTATCTGAAAAGAGCACTGTTGCAGCAGAGAATGACAATAGATTTGTGTTTAAGGTAGCAAATCAGGCGACAAAATTACAAGTGAAAAAATCTGTTGAATTAATGTTTAATGTTGAGGTTGAAAAAGTTCAACTATTAAATGTTAAAGGAAAAACAAAGAGATTTGGTCGCTTTATGGGCAAGAGATCGGACTGGAAAAAAGCATACGTTAAGCTTAAGCCAGGTCATGATATAGATTTCTCAGCAGCATAATTGAAAGTAAAAGAATATAAACGGTAGGGTAAATGGCTATTGTAAAATCAAAACCGACATCGCCAGGTTCTAGGTTTGTCGTAAGAGTAAAGCATAATGATTTACATAAAGGTAAACCACATGCGGCTTTACTAAGCAAAAAAAGTAAGAGTGGTGGGCGTAATAATAATGGACGCATTACTACTCGTCATATCGGTGGCGGGCATAAGCAAAGCTACCGTATTATAGATTTTAAACGCAGCAAGATGGACATTCCGGCTGTTGTAGAGCGTCTGGAATATGATCCGAATAGAACAGCTAATATAGCTCTAGTCTTATATAAAGACGGCGAGCGTAAATATATTATTGCACCTAAAGGTGTAGCCGCTGGTCAGGAAATAATTTCTTCAGAGAGTGCGCCTGTTAAGCCGGGTAATTGTATGTCTCTGCGTAATATGCCTTTAGGTTCTGTGATTCATTGTGTTGAACTTAAGCCAGGGAAAGGTGCGCAAATGGCGCGTAGTGCTGGAACATCAGCGCAGCTAATTGCAAAAGAAGGCGCGCATGTTACTTTGCGTTTGCGTTCAGGCGAAATGCGTAAAGTATTGGCAGATTGTAAAGCAGTTATTGGTGAAGTTTCAAACTCAGAACATAATCTAAGATCACTCGGTAAAGCTGGTGCAACACGGTGGCGCGGAGTGCGTCCAACTGTTCGTGGTGTTGTGATGAATCCAGTAGATCATCCACACGGTGGTGGTGAAGGCAGAACCTCGGGTGGTAGACATCCCGTTTCTCCCTGGGGGATGCCAACCAAAGGTTATAAAACCAGAAAAAACAAGCGTACTGACAAGATGATTGTTAGACGTCGTAACAAGCGTTAGAGAGGAATTAATAAAGTGCCACGTTCAATTAAAAAAGGTCCTTTTATTGATCATCATTTACAAAAAAAAGTTGATGATGCAGTCAGTAGCAATAGCAGGAAACCGATTAAGACTTGGTCTAGACGATCAATGATATCACCTGAAATGTTAGGCTTAACAATAGCTGTGCATAATGGTCGCCAGCATATTCCCGTGCTAGTCTCGGAAAATATGGTGGGGCATAAATTGGGTGAATTTGCGCCGACTCGTACATACAAAGGCCATTTGGCTGATAAAAAGTCAAGATAAGGGTGTGTAATGGAAGTTTCAGCTAAATTAAGTAATGCACCACTTTCTGCTCAAAAAGCGAGATTGGTTGCAAATCAAATCAGAGGACTAAAGGTCGAAGAAGCTTTGAATGTATTGAAGTTTAGTACAAAAAAGGCAGCTGCGATTACTAAGAAAGTACTTGAATCAGCGATTGCGAATGCAGAGCATAATGAAAGTATAGATATTGATGAGTTAAAAGTTTCAACTGTGTTTGTAGATGAAGCAACTACTCTAAAGAGATTTAGAGCAAGAGCTAAAGGTCGTGCAAATCAGATTTTGAAACGTACTTGTCATATTACAGTTAAAGTCGCAGAGTTCGAGTAGGGGCAGAGAAATGGGTCAAAAAGTACATCCAACCGGAATCAGACTTGGAATAGTCAAGGATTTCACTTCAAGATGGTATGCAAATAGCAAAGATTTTCCTGTTTTTTTGCATCAGGATTTAACAGTGCGTGACTATATTTCCAAGAAATTAGCACATGCATCTGTTAGTCGTATACAAATAAATCGTCCTGCGAACAATGCTCATATAACAGTACATACGGCACGCCCTGGTATTGTTATTGGCAAAAAAGGCGAAGATATTGATTTGTTACGTAAAGAAGTCTCTAAGATGATGGGCATTCCAGTACAAATGAATGTTGAAGAGATTAGAAAGCCTGAATTAGATGCAAAACTGGTTGCTGAAAGTATTGCTCAGCAATTAGAAAAAAGAATTATGTATCGTCGCGCTATGAAGCGAGCGGTTACCAATTCTATGCGTTTAGGTGCTGAAGGTATCAAAATTAATCTTGGCGGTCGTTTAAACGGTGCTGAAATTGCACGTAGCGAATGGTATAGAGAAGGACGAGTTCCTCTGCATACCTTAAGAGCGGATATAGATTACGGTGTCGCTGAGGCCAATACTACTTACGGTATTATTGGAATTAAAGTCTGGATTTTTAAAGGTGAGGTTTTTAATGTAGACCCAGCTTTAGAAAATTCAGAAAAAACTAAAACTAAAAAATAGGTGAAGGGAAAATATCATGCTTCAACCTAAAAGAACGAAATTTCGTAAACAACATAAATTAAGAAACACTGGTATCGCAGTTCGTGGATCATCAGTCAGCTTTGGTGAATATGGACTTAAATCAGTTGATCGTGGTAGAATTACTGCCCGTCAAATTGAAGCGGCTCGTAGAGCAATAAGCAGACATTGTAAGCGTGATGGAAAGATGTGGATTAGAATCTTTCCTGATAAACCGATTACCAAAAAACCTTTAGAAGTTCGTATGGGTAAAGGTAAAGGTAGTGTTGAATACTGGATAGCTCAAATCAAACCAGGAACAATGTTATATGAATTACAGGGTGTGTCTGAGACTTTGGCTCGTGAAGCGTTTACCTTAGCAGCGGCAAAATTACCTGTTAAAACTAAATTTGTAGTTAGGACGGTACTGTAATGAAAGTAACTGAATTACGTCAGAAAAGTGCAGAAGAACTAAATTCAACTCTGGTTGAACTAGGACGTGAACAATTTAATTTACGTATGCAAAAAAACACTGGGCAATTAACTAAACCTGATCAAGTAAAAAAGGTTAGAAGAAACATTGCTCGTGTTCAAACAATCGTAAATGAAATGGCGAGAACAGCATAATGAGTGATAATGCAGAAAAAGCACGTACCATCACTGGACGTGTGGTAAGTAACAAAATGGATAAAACAGTCACGGTCTTAGTAGAGCGACTTGTTAAACATCCTGTTTACGGTAAATATATTAAAAGATCTACAAAGTTATTCGCACATGATGAGAATAATCTGTGTAACGAAGGTGATGTAGTGACAATTGCATCATGTCGTCCGTATTCAAAAAATAAAACGTTTAAATTAGTTGAAGTAGTCTCGAAAGTGAGCTGATCAACTGTTTTAAATTACTACTAAAAGTAAATTAGGTATTAAATAATGATTCAGATGCAAACTAACCTTGATGTCGCTGATAACAGCGGCGCAAAAAAGGTCATGTGTATCAAAGTTCTCGGCGGGTCGCATAGAAGGTATGCTGCGATTGGGGATATTATTAAAGTCAGTATTAAAGACGCAATCCCACGCGGCAGAGTTAAGAAAGGCGAAGTTTATAATGCTTTAGTTGTCCGTACCAGAAAGGGTGTACGCAGAACTGATGGCTCGCTTATAAGATTTGATGGCAGTGCTGCGGTTATATTAAACGCTCAACTTCAACCATTAGGCACACGTATTTTTGGGCCTGTGACACGTGAGTTAAGAAATGAGAAATTTATGAAAATAATTTCTCTTGCGCCAGAAGTATTGTAAGGGTCTTAAATATGCAAAAACTTAAACAAGGTGACGAAGTCATCGTTCTTATCGGTAAAGATAAGGGCAAACGAGGACGGATCAGCAAATTCTTAAATGAAAAGATTTTGGTTGAAGGTGTTAATCAAGTTAAAAAACATCAAAAACCAAACCCTAACGCTGGTGTTCAAGGCGGCATAATTGAAAAAGAAATGCCCATCCATAAATCAAATGTTGCGCTCTACAATCCTGCTGCCAAGGCTGCAGATAAAGTAGGCTTTAAAACTTTGGAAGATGGCAAGAAAGTCCGTTATTTTAAATCTAATAATGAAATTATTGATGTGTAGGTATAATCATGGCTAGATTACAAGAAGATTATAAACAAAAAGTATTGCCTGCATTGATGGAACAGTTCAAATACACATCAATAATGCAAGCTCCTAAAATTACTAAAATTACTCTAAATATGGGTATAGGTGAGGCTGTTGCAGACAAAAAAGTTGTCCAGGCCGCACTTAGTGATATGGAAAAAATAAGTGGTCAAAAACCTGTTGTTACATTGTCACGTAAATCCATAGCGGGTTTTAAAATACGTGATGATATGCCAATTGGCTGTAAAGTGACGCTTAGATCAGATAAAATGTATGAATTTCTTGATCGCTTGATTACTATAGCGATTCCTAGAATACGTGATTTTAGAGGTTTAAGTCCTAAAAGCTTTGATGGTCGTGGTAACTATAGCATGGGTGTCACCGAGCAAATTATCTTTCCGGAAATTGATTACGATAAGATTGACACTTTGCGTGGTATGGACATTTGTATCACTACAACCGCTACAACAAACGAAGAAGGTCTTGCTTTGTTGAAGCAGTTTAACTTTCCATTTAAGAGCTAACAGATATGGCTAAAAAATCAATGATAGCTCGTGAACATAAGCGAGTTAAACTGGTAAAACAGTATGAAGCAAAAAGAGCTTCTTTAAAAGAAATCATACGAGATCCAAATGCTTCAATTCAAGACAAGGATGAAGCTAGTCTAGCATTGCAAAAGTTGCCCAGAGATTCATGTGCAGCCCGATTGCGTAACAGATGTAATATCACCGGCCGTCCTCATGGTTTTTATCGCAAATTTGGCCTGAGCAGAAACAAGCTTAGAGAAGCCACTATGCGTGGGGATGTACCAGGCTTGACTAAAGCCAGCTGGTAATCGACTAGTTAGAATTGGAGAAAATAATATGAGCATGACAGATCCAGTTGCAGACATGCTTACCCGCATCAGAAATGGGCAGTCTGCAGGCAAAATTAACGTTAATATGCCGTCTTCTAAACTTAAAGTTGCAATTGCAAAAGTTTTGAAGGACGAAGGTTATATTAGTAACTACTCTACAGAGACTACGGGTACGCATGTATCTATGTCAGTAGAATTAAAATATTACAATGGTAAACCCGTAATCGAAAAGGTAAAGCGTATAAGCAAGCCTGGTTTACGTGTCTACAAATCAAAAGATGAATTACCCAAGGTTCTTGGTGGTTTAGGTGTTGCAATCGTATCTACTTCTAAAGGTGTTATGACAGATCGCGCGGCTCGTGCAATTGGTCATGGCGGTGAAGTACTTTGTACAGTTTGTTAGGGTTAGGGGAAATTTATGTCTAGAATTGCAAAAAGCCCAATCACTATACCAACTGGTGTTGAAGTAAAGGTTGAGGGTTCTACAGTTTCAGTTAAAGGCTCTAAGGGGCAGCTAAGCATGCAAAAGCATCCATTAGTTGAATTAGATATGTCTGAGTCGACAATTAACATGAAGTGGGATCAAAATAATAAAAAAGCGACTGCTCTAGCAGGGACGACTCGTGCTAATGTTGCGAATATGGTTTCTGGAGTAACAAATGGTTTTGAAAAGAAACTGACTCTTGTTGGTGTTGGTTATAGAGCCCAGGTAAAAGGTAAAATACTTAACTTAAGCCTTGGTTTTTCTCATCCAATTGAATATCCAATGCCGGAAGGGATTGAAATCGAAGCGCTAAGTCAAACTGATATAGTTGTTAAGGGTATAGATAAACAACTTGTTGGTGCAGTATCTGCGGATATCAGAGCGTATAGGCCTCCTGAGCCTTATAAAGGTAAGGGTGTTAAGTATGCTGATGAGCATATTGTTAGAAAAGACGCTAAGAAAAAATAGGCTAACAAAATGAATAAAAAATCATCTCGAATGAAAAGAGCACTAAAACTTAGATCCAACATTAAAAGATTGGGTACTAATCGTTTATCAGTGCATAAAACATCGAAACATATATATGCTCAGGTAATTACTGAGAATGGAACTGTTACAGTAGCTAGCGCCTCTACTACTCAGGCTGATATCAAATCAGCTGTAAAGAGTACTGGTAATATTGAATCAGCGGTTTTAGTAGGTAAAGCAGTGGCGGATAAAGCAATCGCTGCAGGAATTACTGAAGTAACTTTTGATCGTTCTGGTTTTAAATATCATGGCCGTGTAAAAGCATTAGCTGATGCTGCTCGCGAAGCTGGCTTGAAGTTCTAGGGGATAATAATGGCAAATGCACCTCAACAAGCGAATTCAGACGGATTACAGGAAAAATTAGTTTCTGTCCGTAGGGTCGCAAAAGTTGTTAAAGGCGGTAGAGTTTTTGGATTTACTGCGCTTACAGTAGTAGGCGATGGAGATGGCAATGTAGGTTATGGGGTTAGTAAAGCAAAAGAAGTGCCCATAGCGATACAAAAATCACTAGAGCAAGCAAGAAAAAATATGCATAAAGTTGCTCTAAAAGGTGATACTTTGCAATATTCAATTATGTCTGAAGTAGGCGCAGCAAAAGTGTTTATGCAGCCCGCTACAGAAGGTACAGGTATTATTGCTGGCGGCCCTATGCGTGCAGTTTTTGAGGCTGTTGGCGTTCACAATGTCTTGGCTAAATGTATCGGAACTAATAATCCGATTAATGTTGTGCGAGCAACTATTGATGGCCTGGCACATATGAATAATGCGGAACAAATTGCTGCTAAACGTGGTTTATCAGTTGAAAAGATCACAGGGTAATCGACATGGCAGATAAAAAATTACGCGTTACAATGACAAAGAGCAGTATCGGTCGCTTGAAAAATCATAAAGCTTGTTTACAAGGTTTAGGTTTAAGACGCATCAACCATACGGTTGAGGTAATCGATACTGTTGAAAATAGAGGCATGATCAATAAAGTCTCTTATATGGTTACAGTAGAGGAAGTCTAATGTATTTAAATACAATAAAACCTGCCGAAGGTTCAAAAAAAGATCGCAAGAGAGTGGGGCGAGGAATCGGCTCAACACTTGGGAAAACTTGTGGACGTGGGCATAAAGGTCAAAAATCACGTAGTGGTGGATTTCACAAGGTCGGTTTTGAAGGTGGTCAAATGCCTTTGCAAAAACGCTTGCCTAAAGTTGGTTTTAGTTCAAGAAAAGCAAAATTTACTTCTGAAGTTAGATTAAGTGAAATTGCTAAATTAGCTCAGGAAGTAGTAACACTTGACGATCTAATTAAGGCAAATATAGTTCCTGCTTTTACAAAAGTAGCGAAGCTTATCAAATCTGGTGAAATATCATCTGCAGTTACCTTGAAAGGTATCAAAGCAACAGCTGGAGCTAAAGCAAGTGTTGAAGCTGCTGGTGGAAAAGTAGAGGAATAAAAGTGAGTAGATCTAGCGCGCAAATGAAAGAGAAATTAGATAAAACTTCTGAATTGCGATCAAGATTGTTTTTCGTTCTTGGCGCTTTTTTTGTTTACCGCGTCGGAGCGCATATTCCAGTACCTGGAATTGATCCAGAAGCTTTGGCTTTGATGTTCAAGCAGCAAGAAGGTTCTATCTTTGACATGTTCAACATGTTTTCGGGTGGTGCATTAAAAAGATTAAGTCTTTTTGCTTTGGGAATTATGCCTTATATTTCTGCCTCTATTATTATGCAGTTAATGGCAATTGTTATTCCTGCATTAGAGCAGATAAAAAAAGAAGGAGAGTCTGGTCGGCGCAAGATATCTCAATATACTCGATATGGTACCGTCGTATTAGCAACTTTTCAGGCGATCGGTGTTTCTGTTGCATTACAAAATCAAACCGCCGGTGGTTTACCTGTTGTTATTAATCCTGGTATCCAGTTTATAGTAATTACTGCTATAACTTTAGTTGCGGGAACTATTTTCCTGATGTGGCTAGGTGAGCAAATAACTGAGCGTGGCTTAGGTAATGGTATATCGCTAATAATCTTTGCGGGTATCGTTTCTGGTTTGCCTTCTGCTATTGGCGGGACGTTAGAGTTAGCAAGAACGGGTGAGTTAAATGGAGCGTTTATTGTTTTACTCTTTTTATTGAGTATTGCAGTGACAGCTTTGGTTGTTTTTGTTGAGCGCGGACAAAGAAGAATCGTTATAAACTATCCTAAGCGTCAGCAGGGTAAAAGAATGTATGCTGGGCAAAGCAGTTTTTTGCCGCTTAAGCTTAATATGGCGGGTGTTATTCCACCAATTTTTGCTTCCAGTATCATTTTATTTCCAGCTACAATTGCGGGTTGGTTTAGTAGTTCAGAAGGTTTTGGCTGGTTGCAGGATATTGCAACATCAATATCCCCAGGACAGCCGTTATATGTCATGTTATATACCGTCGCGATTGTATTTTTCTGTTTCTTTTATACTGCACTGGTATTTAATTCAACAGAAACTGCAGATAATTTAAAAAAATCAGGTGCTTTTTTGCCTGGAATCAGGCCGGGTGAGCAAACCGCAATATATATTGATAAGGTCATGACACGTTTAACGTTGATTGGAGCTTTCTATATAACAGCAGTTTGTCTATTACCTGAGTTTTTAATTGTTTATTGGAACGTACCTTTCTATTTTGGTGGGACATCATTACTGATTATAGTGGTGGTAGTTATGGATTTTGTTTCGCAAATGCAAACACATCTTATGTCTCAGCAGTATGAAGGTCTAATGAGCAAAGCAAATTTAAAAAAATAATTTATTAATCATAAGGGGTGAGCTGTGAAAGTACGAGCTTCTGTAAAAAAAATATGCCGTAACTGTAAAGTTGTTAAAAGAGCTGGAGTAGTTAGGGTGATTTGTACGGATGGACGTCATAAACAACGTCAAGGGTAATTTTTTTATTGCTTTATAAGATACAAGTGCTATAATTGATCGCTTGACTTTAGAGTACCGCATTAGGAGTATCTAGATGGCACGAATTGCCGGAATTAATGTACCAGATCATAAACATGCAGAGATTGGTTTAACTGCTATTTATGGTATTGGTAAGCCAACTGCAATTAATATCTGTAAAGAAGTTGGTATAGAACGGACAATTAAAATTAAAGAGTTGAACGAAGAGCAATTAGAAGCTATTCGTGGAGCTATCGCAAAAATTGTCGTTGAGGGTGATCTACGACGCGAAGTGTCAATGAACATTAAGCGTTTAATGGATCTTGGTTGTTACCGTGGTATTCGTCATAGACGTGGACTACCATTACGTGGTCAAAGAACGAGAACAAACGCTCGTACTAGAAAAGGCCCACGTAAACCTATTAGAAAATAAGATAAGTTATAAATATGGCTAGTTCAAATCGCACAAAAAAGAAGATAAAAAAAGAAATTGCTGATGGCATTGCGCATATTCATGCAACTTTCAATAATACTATAGTTACAATTACTGATCGTAAAGGAAATGCCTTATCATGGGCGACTTCTGGTGGTTCTGGTTTTAGAGGATCCAGGAAAAGTACACCTTTTGCTGCTCAGGTTGCTGCAGAAAACGCAGGCAAAGTAGCTCAGGAATACGGCATGAAAAATCTTGATGTCATGATCAAAGGTCCAGGGCCAGGTCGTGAGTCTGCAGTAAGATCATTCAATAACCTAGGGTTTAAAATCGGCAGCATCGTTGATGTTACGCCAATTCCACATAATGGTTGTCGTCCACCGAAAAAGCGTAGGGTATAGTTAGGAGTATAAAATGGCTAGATATGTAGGACCCACTTGTAAATTAAGTCGGCGTGAAGGTACTGATCTGTTTTTAAAAAGCAGAGGTAAATCGCTCGAAGGTAAATGTAAATTAGATCAACGCCCTGGGCAGCATGGAACTAAGCGTGCTCGTGACTCTAACTATGCAACTCAGTTAAGAGCTAAGCAACGTATCAGACGTATATATGGTATTCTTGAGAAGCAATTCAGAAATTACTATAAATCAGCAGATCTACAAAAAGGTGCAACAGGTTTAAACCTTTTAAATCTCTTAGAGTCTAGGCTTGATAATGTTGTTTATAGAATGGGCTTTGCTTGTACTAGAGCTGAGGCAAGACAATTAGTGAGTCACAAATCAATTTTGGTTAATGACGCTATTATCAATATACCATCTGCGCAAGTTTCTGTTGGCGATAAAGTTTCGATTAGAGAAAAAGCAAAAAAGCAAGTGCGTATTGCTGATTCACTAACAGTTGCTGACCAATATGGATTTCCGGCGTGGCTAGAAGTAAATCCAAAGGATTTCTCTGGCTCATTTAATTCATTACCTGATCGTGCTGATTTGGGTTCTGATATTAATGAGCAGCTGGTTGTTGAATTATATTCTAAATAATATTGTCGGGGTTTTAAATGCATAGTGCTGTTACTGGTTTATTAAAACCTCAGCTGGTTGACGTTGTTAGTAAATCAATTAATCATTCAAGAATTGTTATTGAGCCTTTAGAAAGAGGTTTTGGTCACTCTTTAGGAAATGCATTAAGAAGAGTACTTCTTTCTTCAATCCCTGGTTGTGCCGTCGTTAGCGCTGAGATTGAAAATGCCGAACATGAGTATTCTGTAATTGAAGGTGTTCAAGAAGATGTTATTGATATCTTACTGAATTTAAAACAATTGGCTGTTATCTTACATTCAGGGAATGAAGTTACTTTAAGCTTGACTAAAAGTGGTTCAGGTCCTGTTACTGCAGCAGATATCAAAGTTTCACACGATGTTGAAATCATTAATCCTGATTTAGTTATTGCTAATTTAACTGAAGAAGGCGAGTTAACCATGAAAATTAATATTCAACGTGGTCGTGGGTATGAGCCTTCTAATACCCGCACTGAAGGTTTGGGTGTTGGTGTAGTGGGAGCTTTGCAGGTTGATGCCTCTTATGGTCCAGTCTCCAAGGTTGCTTATAGTGTTGAGACAACTCGTGTCGAACAACGTACTAATCTGGATAGGTTGATCATTGAGTTAGAAACTAATGGAACGATTGATCCGGAATCGACAATTAAGCTTGCTGCAACAATCTTACATGATCAATTATCAGTGTTTGTTGATTTTGAAAAAGTTAATGAGCAAGTACCTGAGGAAGTTGTTGAGCCTGTTGAGCAAATAGATCCAAATCTTTTACGTCCAGTTGACGATTTAGAGCTAACTGTTAGATCAGCAAACTGTCTGAAAGCAGAAAATATATATTATATCGGTGATTTAATTCAGCGTACTGAATTTGAATTATTGAAAACACCGAATTTAGGTAGAAAGTCGCTAACAGAAATTAAAGATGTGTTAGCACTAAAGGGACTTTCTTTAGGAATGCGACTAGAGAACTGGCCGCCTGAAAATTTGCTTGAGCAATCTCAAGCGGTTTTATAACAAAACAAGGTTTAATCGTATGAGACATCGTAAGTCTGGTAGACAATTAAATAGAAATAGTAGTCATAGAAAAGCAATGTTTAGTAATATGACAACTTCTTTATTTGATAAAGAATTAATTAGAACTACTTTGCCGAAGGCAAAGGAATTGCGCTCAATGGCTGAGCCTCTTCTGACATTATCTAAAAATGATTCAGTTGCAAATCGTCGTATAGCATTTTCTAAATTAAGAGATCGTGAAGTCGTAACTAAATTATTCAACGAGCTAGGTCCACGTTATAGAGAACGTCCTGGTGGTTATTTGCGTATTATGAAGTGCGGATTTCGTACTGGAGATAAAGCGCCTATGGCATACGTTGAGTTAGTCGACCGACCTGATCTAGAGAATACTGAAGATTAACTCTTCTTTTATTCTTATTAAAAAACCAGCTTAGGCTGGTTTTTTTATGTCCGTGGATAAGTAAGTATTTGGGCGGTGCACGAATAATTTTTGTATACAATTGGTAAAGGTTTTTAGCTCACTGTTTTAGAATATTGGCTTAAATATGGTTAACTGACTGTATTGGTTCATAAGTTTCCTCATGTTAGCTCGGGTTGAAAAGCCTGAACTATACATCAGCTGCCCCTCTCAGTTCCATAAAAATCAATTTCATTTTTTAGTTGAATCCTAGGGATCTAAGTTCATAGTAATGCACCAAAGAAAATTGATGTTCTAGGCACTTTGTTGTTAACGATTCTTTCAGGACATACTCGTTATGCGCATATGACGAGTTTAATGTGCGATGGGGTGCATATGCACCTCTCTTTGCCCTATGGTTCCTAAGTACCAGATACTGCAAAAGTATTACAGCCTTCTATCGTGGCGTTTGTAAAACCCTGTTTAAACCACTTAACACGCTGCCGGAGGTACCATGTGTAAATGACTCGGGAGATGCATAGCCTCTGGCTTGATTTTGCAAGCGATCATCGCCAATGGCACTGGCGGCATTTAGTGCTTTGGCTATATCGCCTTGCTCAAGAATTTGCTTGGCCTTTTCTGTATGATGCGCCCAAAGTCCAGCAAAGCAATCTGCCTGCAATTCCAGTTTAACCGATAATGGATTTGCCTGTGCCAGGTTTAGCCCATGCTGACCCTTGCCCCTTTCCTGGGAAATACCGAGTAAGGTTTGTACATGATGGCCTACCTTACGAGCAATCACATAAGCCTGAGCAAAATCGCCCGGGGCATTATGTTGCGTTTTCAATTGCTGATAAAAACCCTGGTCGATATACACCTTATGATCTACCGGACAATGTAAAGGCCCCATTACTGCTTCGGCATGTCCACAGGCAGATTGAACCGTATTTGTGAATAGCACTAGTTTAGGTTCCTGGTAACGCATCCTCTGCTGTTGAAACAATAGTTGCCAGGTATCTTCGGTATCTGCCAGCACAACACTGACAAATTCGGCTAATTGTTGCTGTTAAGCAGTGGGGCGATACGTAGCTTGCTGAGTACCGGCGCTTCGGCTTGTAGTACTATCGTCCAGATCCAGGATAATCCTAGGGTTTACACCAAAATACATAGCGACCAGCGTATTCAGCAATACACTGAGACCCCCTAACTATTTACCTGACCTGCTAGCTCCTGCAGTCCTTCTGTCTTCAGTATTATTAGTGCTTCTCCGATTGTGCCATCTCATGATTTTTTCTCAATTGCATTGATCTCTTTTATTAATTCTGCGCCTATGCTTATTGCTATTTCCATCGGCGTCTGGCTATTGATTGTCAATCCCATAGGGGCATGGATAGGTTGCCAGCACTGTTTGCTAATCGTATCGGCTAAATTTTGTTGTAGCAATCTAATTTTACGCTTGCTACCTAAGACGCCTATATACGCATACTGCCGGTCAATTAATCCAGCCAATACCTGCTGGTCTGTTTGATGGCTATAGGTCATGATAAAAACATAGCATTGCTTACCCGCCTCAATGTGCTGTCTAATCTCGGCATAAGGAATAATGATTTTTTGCCTTGCATAATGATTATCTTCCATGGTTTTAAGCGCTGGTCTCTGGTCAATTACTAAAATATCAAAATCCAGTAAAGATAAGACTTGCGATAAGGCCAGGCCTACGTGGCCACCACCAATAATATAAGCTGTTTTTTGTATGCCTATCAATTCCTGATAAACCCATCCGGTATCAGCGCTATCGCTAAAGCATATTTTCGCTACCTCTGTCACAGTCTCATTAACAGCCATTCCTTCAGCAGTAAAAACTAATTGCCTGACTTGCTTCTGCTGAAAGGCGTTTTCTATGTCTTGTAATATTGTTAGGTCGATTAAACTGCATGGGTAATACAGCACCGTCTGTTTGCCACCACACACCTGACCTGAACCATCATGTTGCACACAGAACAAGCGCGAACAACTATCCTGTTGTATTAAAGCAAGTGCTTGCTCTGATAAATCATATTCAACTTGTCCGCCTCCGATAGTACCAAAACGAGTTCCATCAGCGGTAATCGCCATTTTAGCTCCAGCTTTACCTGGGGAGCTTCCCTGACTATCGACTACCAGCAATAAAGCTAAGTTTTGCTTTCTTTTCAGAGTATGAATGCAATGTCTCCAGAATTCAGCCTGCTGTTGCAAAAATCACCTCACTTAAGGCAAAGTAAATCACCGTTAATGCAGAATAAATAGAACTGACCAGAAAACGCCAGCGAAAAGATATGACATTTTGAATCAAATAATTTGCCAGCAAGGAAAATGGAAAACATACGATAAAAGATTCTGTAGCGATCAGCAAGATATCCAGATCGATAGTTTTCCATTGCCCGGCAAAAATCTTGATAAATACAAAATGCCTGGCGATCCATAAGGGATTAAAAAACAGTCCGGCAGCTATAGTTCGTTTAAAAGCATTCGGATATCCCTGCTTCTTAAATCGGCGTTGTAAATGCGCAAAATAGGTGGGGATTTCCCAGGCATATAAGCTCCCGCCTAATATCATCATCCCCAGCATGCGCTGATACAAAAAATCACCTGTTATTAATGAGCCTATACTATCACCCGCAGCAAAAAGGATAGCCCCGGTCACGATATTATGCCATCTGATTCGCGTCATTATGTCTTGCTATGCAATGCTAATAAGACTTTTTCTGGAGTCATCGGTGCTGATAATGCTGACATATAATTGTGGTTAAAACGCTGTATTGCTTTAACTAAAGCAAAATAAACACCGATACCATACATAAATGGTGGTTCTCCTACGGCTTTTGAGTTAAAGATTCCGGTCGGGTTTCCAGCATGCTGTAAAAAATCCATCTCGATATCGGGTGCAGCATAAATATCGGGAATTTTATAACTGGTTAAATTATCGCAGAGTAATGATCCCCTTTCATCATAGCTTATCTCTTCCATCGTCATCCAGCCCAGACCTTGAACAACAGCGCCTTCTATTTGCCCGCGATCTATTTCAGGTGCCAGACTCTGACCTATATCATGAATGATTTTAATACTGTCGACTTGATAACGCCCACGCAGACAATCTACTGTCACCTCAACAGCTGCACAGCCATAGACATGATACGCAAATGGTTCGCCCTTTTCAGTTTTGGGGTCGAAACTTAAGTTTGGCGTTGCATAATGGGCCTGTGCTGATAAGGCACAACGCGCCATATAAGCCTTTGAGATAAGCATTTGCCAATTCAAGGTGCTAGCTTGTTGTGCAATATAAACGCGTTCATTGCTGAAACTGATTAGCTCAGGGTCAACCATCAAGATTTGCGCTGCCTGCTTTTTTAGGCGTCGCATAATTTGCTCGCATGCAATGCGTATCGCCTGACCATTCAAATCTGAACCGGTGCTGGCTGAGGTCGGCGACATATTCGCAATTCGTGTGGTATTGGTACTTTCCAGTTTAATTCGCCCGGGATCAATAGCCAGTTGTTGTGCTGCAATATTGCATAATTTAACTTTTACACCCTGGCCCATTTCAACCGCACCACAACTAATACTCACGCTGCCATCATTATAAATATGCACTAAAGCATCAGCCTGATTTAGAAAAAATGCATTAAAAGCAATACCAAAACACACGGGCATGATTGCCATCGCTTTTTTCTCTACAGTATGACAGTTATTAAACTGGTCAATTTTCTGTTGCTGCTGTTGCAAGGCAAAGTCCTGATGTAACTGCTGCCAGCTTGCCAGCATACCATAAGGGAAAACATCGCCATCTTGCATCAGGTTTTGTTGCTGAATGTACGTCGCATCAAGCGCCATTTCCTGTGCGGCTTTAAAAATTGCACATTCAAGAATAAACATCGCCTGTGGTGCCCCGAAACCGCGAAATGCAGTATTAGGTGGCAGATTAGTACGGCAACTCACCGCATTGGCACGCACATTGGCAATAAAATAACTATTACTGGCATGTAATAATGAACGCTCCAGAATCGAAAGAGATAAATCCGCAAGCGCACCGGAATTTTGATAATAAGAAACCTCATAGCCCAGAATCTTACCTGTCTTACTTAGACCGAGCTTAAAGTCAGCAGTATACGGATGGCGTTTACCCGTAAAGCGCATATCTTCAGTACGACTTAAAGCAATTTTTACCGGCTGTTGAGTTTTGCTGGCTGCCAGTGCCACCATAACCGCCCAGGGTGTTGCCTGTTCTTCCTTGCCACCAAATCCACCACCTAAACGCACAACATCCACTTCTATTTTATGCATCGCACAATTTAAAACACGCGCGATAATGCGCTGCACCATCCCGGGCGACTGGGTTGCCGAAATGATTTTTAATTGTGCATTTTCCTGGGGATAAGCAATCGCAGTTTGAGTTTCCAGGTAAACATGCTCTTGTGCGCCTGTCTCTACGCTACCTTCGACAATCACATCGCAAGCCTGCCAGCAGTTATCAATATTACCGAACGAAAAAATCCGTGGTGGGGCAATATGCATGCCCATTCTATCTGCCTCTCTAGCATCAAAAACAGCTGCTAATTCTTGATACTCAATTACACACAATGCCGCTGCCTGCCGGGCTAACGATGCTGTTTTTGCAATAATAATAGCGATGGGTTGACCCTGATAAACAACCTCTCCATCAGCTAGCAAGACTTCGTCGGGGGCAATATTGCCGATTTGATTAACCCCTGCAATATCACTAGCCGTAAGAATGTCAATTAGCCCTGGTAAAGCAAATGCCGCAGTAAAATCTAATGCCTTAATTTTGCCATGGGCGATTGTCGAGACTAGCGGAAATGCATGTAGCGTGTCTGCTGTTAGCGCTATATCATCTATAAAACAGGCTTTACCTTGCGCGTGTAAACTACTGTCCTGATTCATAGAAAATCCTCCCAGCTAAGGTGTTCAGGCAAGAGTTTAAGCCAGTGGACAATCAATAACTGTCTAACCAATAACCGCTTATATTCAACACTGCCGCGAATATCTGATAATGGTGAAATTTCTGTTTGAGCAATATGTAACGCTTGTTGCAACAAGGGTACTGTTATTTCTTTGTTGCGTAAAAATGCACAGGTCTTATGCAAATAAAGAGGGGTCGCCGCAACACCACCTACTGCGATATGAATATGTCTGCATTGATTAGCGAGTAGCACAAGGCTCATTGCAGAATTGACGCTAGCAATATCCAGATGGGTGCGTTTGCTGACTTTTTCAAAACTAATCCGTAGTGGTGTTTCGGAACATTGAAAACGTATATCACTAATTAATTCGTCTGCCTGTAAATTGACCTGCTTATAGGACTTAAAAAATTTTCGTAAAGCGAGAGTACGTTTTTGTACCGGTGAAACAAGCGTTAAATCAGCATCCAGTGCCAGAAAAAAAACACTTAAATCGCCAATAGGTGAGGCATTAGCCAGATTCCCGCCAATTGTCGCTTGCTGGCGTATCGACGCAGAACAGATTAATTTAAAATCATCGACTATTTGTGGATATAACACCTGCATGCACTGAGACTGTCTTAAGGTTTCGATGCGAGTCGTAGCGGAGATGATACACTGCTGTTGCTCTATAATAATGCTTTCAGACTGATTAATAAAAGAGACACTTTGGCCAGCAAGCTGCTCTGCTTGTTGTACAAAAAAATCTGTTCCGCCTGCGACTTTGATGGCAGTGTGCCCAGTTGAATATGTTTGCTTTGGCAATGCAGCCAGACGCTGTGGAATATTGGCAAAATAAGCTGGCAAGACACCCCAGCTTATTAAATCAGTTATACGTTCAGTGGCTTTTGACTGGTTGAGGTCAAAGCTTTGGCATACTTGATTTAGTGCACGTTTAATACCTGCATAGCCGGTACAACGACAAAGGTTTCCACTGACCGCATCCAAGGCTAGTGGGTATGATGATTCTGAAGCATTGAGCAAATAGGCAGTTATTGCCATCAGCAAGCCAGAAGTACAAAAGCCACACTGAATGGCACTCTCGTCCACTAAAATTTGCTGTACTGGATTTAATTGCTGACTATTAATTCCTTCAATACTGACTATATGTCGCCCGTGCACTAAACCTAAAGGTAGCAGGCAGCTATTAACTGGCTGATAATACATGCTGCCATTAATACTTTGACCTGACAGTAGCAGGCAAGCGCCGCAATCACCTTCCCGGCAGGCTTCTCTTGTGCCTGTTAACTTTCGTTTCCTGCGTAGAAAATCGAGTAACACTATTCCTTCGCTTATATCATGGCTAATGTGTTGTTGATTTAACAAAAAGTCTGACATATATACTATTCCGTGAAATTAGCCATACTTTTTGGCAACTACGGTTGCGCAGTTATAGCGGTTAACAATTATCGCAATATCATGTTTTACTAAGGAATGCACTGCATTACAAGTTATATGCTAATAAACACTGAGAGTTGAACTGATTTTACAAGTGCCATTCTGACCCGAATTCTTTTAAATATACTCCGTGCGGTCACGTTTGAGGAATTTTATCGCACGCTGATTTTGTCCCGAGTATGACACTAAAACTATCGTAGCTCTTGCTTTACCATAATCCATAGCACCTGCAAGACAAATACCTTAAAATGATGTTTTAATTCATAGAAGAATGCTGCGAATTAATGGCGCAGATTTTATTCATACCTCGAACTAATGAAACTCAGCATCCCCAAAAAAACTTTCCTATTTTCTGCGCGCATCAACAAAGTATTTTTAATGCCCGCCAGATACATTATTGTATTGCTGGGACTCAGCATGTTGACAGGGCTGTTGACCGGGATTGTTGGCACCTTGTTTCACATCAGTGTCGATGCCGTATTTCAATGGCGCAACGGATTTATTCAACAATTTGACCAGCACCCGATCCTGAACTGGCTGCTGCCTGCCATCAGCACAGCACTCATGCTATATCTGGCCCTGTTAATCGTACGCCGCTTTGCCCCTGAAGCGGGGGGCAGTGGCGTACAGGAAATCGAGGGTGCTCTGGAAGGTTCCAGAGAAATCCACTGGCAACGCTTGCTTCCGGTCAAGTTTATTACCGGTATTCTGACTATTGGTAGTGGTATGGTGATGGGGCGAGAAGGGCCGACCATACACATGGGTGGAAACATCGGACATATGATTTCGGTGCTATTTAAAACCAGCAGCGACAATAGAAATACCTTAATTACCGCTGGCGCTGCCGCTGGACTTTCTGCAGCGTTTAACACGCCGCTGGCTGCGATCTTATTTGCTGTAGAAGAGATGCGTGCGCAGTTTAAATACGGAACTTATTCAGTACAAGCCGTTGCGATGGCTGTTTTTATAGCGGCTGTCGTGGTTCGATTGTATATGGGGCAAGTGCCCGCTATCAATATGTCACATTTTGCGGCACCTCCGCTAAAGTCATTACCTCTGTTTTTAATTCTGGGGCTGATCTTCGGTATCCTGGGAATATTGTTTAACCGTTATCTAATTATAGGACTGGATTTTTTTTCCAGGACCAGGAAATCGGGCAGCACTTTATTAATTTTACTTACAGGCGGTGTTATCGGATATTTGGGCAGCTTATGGCCTCAAACTACCGGCAGTGGAGACCAGACACTACTCTGGGCCATGCAACATAGCGGAGCGATCAGCTTATTGATTTTATTGTTCTTCATGCGTATCGGTACCACTATACTGAGTTATAGCAGCGGTGCCCCAGGTGGTATATTTGCGCCTATGCTGGCACTAGGTACGCTATTAGGTTTGTGGTACGGGCATTATGTAAATGTCTATTTCCCGACTCTCTATTTACAGCCGGGCATATTTGCAGTTGCAGGAATGGGCGCGCTATTTGCCGCAACAGTCAGGGCACCATTAACGGGAATTGCTTTAAGCATAGAATTAACCAATAACTACACACTTATCCTGCCTTTAATATTAACCGTCGCTACAGCTACCGTTACCGCAGAATTATTGGGCGGAAAGCCGATATACAGTATTTTATTGCAGCGTATACTCAAGCGGGATAATAAACTCTAAGCTGAGACGTTTTTTCAAACGTCTCAGGTATGCATCAATGACGGTGGGCTATTGCGTTGAACTTCTTGTGGCAGCTTGTTTTATTGATAGTTGGATTGATACTCTACAAGAACAGGCAGAAACACATTTTCTAAGTGCATTAGAATGGCATCATTAGCTAATGGCGCTAAAGTTTTGGGTAAAGCATCAAAAATCACAGGATAATAGCATGTATCAAGAGCACGCAGAGTGCGGGAAACTACCGGAACTATTACAGCGATTAGGCGAGGATCTGGTTGATTATCTTCGTTTTGAGCATCCCGATGCCATGTACAATGAAGATAGCTGGAAAACTGCTCTGGGTGGGCCTTTACCTGAGCAAGGCGTAGGCTGTGAACAACTACTCGATATCATTGGGCAGCATCTTATCCCCAATGGATCACAAGTCCCAAACCCAGGTTGCACTTCTTTCATTACTACTGGTGCCACTTCAATGGGAGTAATAGCTACTTTGAGTGGTGTCGTTGCCGCTCCTCAACGGGTTGGCCTGACAGCATTTAACTATCTTGAAGAGCTTTCCTTGCAATGGATGGCAGAGATGTTTGCTCTACCGTCGACAATGAAAGGTATCTATAGCAGTGGCGGCTCTGTAGCCAATTTAGTTGCGCTAGGAGCTGCCAGACAATGGGCATTTGAACGACTGGGTATTGATGTGGCCGAAGATGGCGTAGCAAGGCCTTGTCGAATTTATGCAAGCAGCGCTTGCCATCGCACTATTCATCGCGCCGCTGCTGTATTGGGAATGGGGCGTGCTACTGTGGTAAGCATTGCTACCGATAAAAACGGACGTTTATGTCCAAAGGCATTGCGCCAGCAACTACAGGCAGATGCTGGCACTGGTTTTGTCCCTGTTGCAGTGGTGGCAAATGCGGGAACAACAGATACCGGTGCTATTGACCCATTACGAGAAATTGGTGAAATAGCTGCGGCATACCAGATCTGGTTTCATGTGGATGGAGCCTATGGTTTGCCGGGCATACTTGATCCGCGTGTACGGCCTCTTTATGAGGGTTTATCCCTTGCCGATTCGGTGATTGTCGATCCACATAAATGGCTCGGTGCGCCGGTGGGAATCGGTGCAACCTATGTTCGCGATCGTAGTATTTTAAACCGGGCTTTTAGCCAGGGGGCTGCGGATTATCTTGAAGGGGCTTGTCATGATGACAATATCCAGAATTCTATGCTCAGCATGGGGATTCCTTACCATAACTTTGGCGTTGAGCTATCTGCACCTTCGCGCGGCGCAGTGGTATGGGCATTGATTCGTGAAATCGGTAAAAAGGGCATGCAGGAACGTATTTGCCGGCACAATGATATGGCACGGCTGGTGGCGGATTTAGCCCATAAACATCCTCATCTGGAAGTTGTACAAGAGCCTACTTTGTCGATATGTTGTTTTCGTTATGTAAGTGATAAAGTATCAAATCTGAACGATCTCAACAAACAGATCCATCGCCAGTTAGTTCAAGACGGGCGTAGCATTCCCAGTACTACAATCTTAAATGGCATCCTGGTTATTCGTCCGTGCTTTGTCGGGGCGAGGACTACTGAGCAACATGCAAGAGAACTGGTAGACTCAGTGGTTGACGCCGGGAATATGTTGTTAAGCAAAACATTTAGGCGGTCTGTCTAATATTATGGCTTAATAGGGGGTGGGCATGGAAATAGCCTATGCCGGACCGGATCCAGCCCCGTCGTCTTGACCACATTGACCGCTTTCTGATAATACAATGTATATCAAGAGACAGACACATATCCCCCCGTTCCTTAAGTAGCCGGCGATTTCGTCCTGTAAAATCTAATGCGGCTGGATAAATGCTTTTAAGAATACCGTCGCCGTGTAGCGCCCTCCTTTACTACATAAAGTCAGCAACAAGAACCCCATAGAACCATCTTGATGCATCTCATCCCTTGTATGCTTCAAGGCATTGAGTGCTTTAGTCAACAGTAAGGGCAAATCATGACGTTAAACTCGAAGTTTAAGCAATACAGGATATTGCCTGATGGTTTTTAACTGCACTAAAAGCAAGGTCCAACGTAAATTAAACTCTTTATCCTTTTTGGAACCTGTTTAGTGAAGTAGTTGCTCCATCTTTAGGGGGAGGGCGTGGATTTCTGGATGTGTGCTTGGTTTGTAATCATAGCTGAAACGACTAATGGTTTTTTGAGTAAGTTTAAGGGCAAAGTAAATGACATTTGGCTATGTCACCGTTAGTTATTGCAACATTTTGTGCTTTATTGAGAAGCCTTATTTCATGCTAAATACAACAAATTTCAAAGCCGTATTTATTAAGGGTTCCTCATTTAACGGCGATAGGGCCAAGCATCCTAATTATTCACTTGAAACACGTAGTATTGATCAAAGGTTGATGCGCTGCTAAAAGGCGCTTTTATCCTCGTAGTTACAGGCACCATACACGCCTCGCAATCCATTATCGCTCAAGGTATAATTTCAGTTGTGCTATTTCCTTGAAAAACCCGACGACTTGTACCAGACGCGGTTAAATACAAGCCTGCTATTTCCCCCTTCAACAAAGAGATTCCGATGGAAAGAAATGAAGCAATGTCCTTTATGCTTAAGTTATTAAAACTAATGCTGGATAAAGATGGTTCTGACTTATACATTACTGCTGATTTCCCTCCCGCCATAAAAATTAAAGGCATTATGACGCCTCTGTCAACAGAAGTCTTATCTGCGAATGATACACAAGAGCTTACCCAGTGTATTATGAATGATAAGCAGTTAAAAGAATTTGAAGAAACCAAAGAGTGTAATTTTGCCATCGCACCTGCAGGTTTATGTCGCTTCCGGGTCAATGCTTATGTTCAACAAGGCATGCAAGGCCTAGTCATACGAACCATTGCCGCTGAAATCCCGAGCTTTGAAAAACTCGGTCTGCCTGCTGTGCTGAAAGACCTTATTATGTTAAAAACCGGCTTAATCATTATGGTTGGTGGAACAGGCTCCGGTAAATCAACGTCAATGGCATCTATGCTGGATCACCGTAATGCAAACAGTTATGGTCATATTATCACCATTGAAGATCCCATCGAATATGTCCATAAACATAAAAACTGCGTCATTATGCAACGTGAAGTGGGCGTTGATACTAACAATTGGGAAATCGCATTACATAACACCTTGCGTCAGGCACCTGATGTTATTGTCTTGGGCGAGATTCGTGATAAGGAAATTATGAATTTTGGCATAGAATTTTCACAAACAGGTCACCTGGCACTTGCCACATTGCATGCCAACAATGCAAATCAGGCGATAGATCGTATCCTGGGTTTCTTTAAGGCAGAAGCACAACCCAAACTGAAACAGGATCTGTCCTTAAATATACGTGCCATTATTTCTCAGCGTCTGATAAAAACAGTTGATGGCGGGCGCTGTGCTGCCATTGAAATTTTAATTAATACACCTCTGATCTCGGATTTAATTGCCAAAGGAGATGTCTCTGGCATCAAAGCTATTATGGCTAAATCACGAGAACTCGGCATGCAGAGCTTTGACCAGGCTATTTTTGTATTATTTCAGGAAGGCCGGATTAGCTATGAAGAAGCCCTTAGAAATGCAGATTCAGCCAATGAGTTACGCTTACAGATAAAACTAGCTGAAGGCAGTGCTATCGATAACACGGGCTTATCACTACAGTCTACCGAAGATGATGATGCTGATGATGATGAAGGCCAGATGTAACTCAAGTTAGACTGCTCTACAGCGGATACCTTGAAACATAAACAAATTCTATTCAGTCCACCACTCAGAAACTAAAAAAGCACTATGGATATTTCACCCTATATAAAATTAATGGTCGAAAAAGATGCCGACAGTTTACATTTAAATGTTGGCTCAGCTCCACGCTTACGTCTGGAAAATCAGGAAAAGGCAGTTGGTACCAACATATTAAGCAGTGAAATACTAAATAAGCTCTACACAGAACTGACTGATCACACGCAAAGATTACAGTTTTCTATCGATAAATCACTCAGATTTTCTGCACCATTATTTGGTAAAAAAGAGTTTATTATTCAACTGATAGAAAAGGAAGGTAAACTTTCTTTAATTATCAGCAAAGATAAACGCAAGCCAAAAGCAAGCATGCCAGTTCCGGAAAATATACATGTCTTTGGCGAAGCACCTGCAGAACAGTTAGACATCCAGCCCTATCTGGCAAAAGTTGTACAAATGGAAGGCTCAGACCTGTTTATTACTTCTGGTTCTCCGGTTAAAACAAAAATCTATGGTGCCGCAGTTGAACTAGATAGTTATCTACTGACGCCAGGGTTAACAAAGTCAGCTGCCTATGCCATTATGAATGCAGAACAGATTGAGGAATTTGAAAAATCCAAAGATCTGGACTTTGCCATAAGCTTACCCGATGACAGTGCACGGTTTCGGGTCAACGTGTTTTATCAACGCCGCACCGTAGGCTTAGTCTTACGTTTGATTCCTGCAACTATTCCGACAACTGAAGAGCTTGATCTACCTGAAGTTTTATCAGAACTGATTATGCATAAACGCGGATTATTACTGATGGTAGGGGGGACCGGATCGGGTAAATCAACGTCTTTAGCTGCAATGATTAATCATCGGAATATGAATGCTGCAGGACATATTTTAACCATCGAGGATCCCGTTGAATTCTCACATCCCAACTTAAAATCTATTGTCAACCAGCGAGAAGTTGGGGTTGATACCGCCTCTTATGCGCGCGCCCTGAAAGCCAGCTTACGTGAGGCACCGGATGTTATTCTAATTGGCGAGATTCGTGATCGCGAAACAATGGAAGCGGCATTAGAACTCGCCAACACGGGGCATTTATGTATTTCCACTTTACACGCCAATAATGCCAATCAGGCGATGGAACGAATTATCAATATGTTCCCTCACGCGTATCATAAGCAATTGTTTATGGATCTTTCCAGCAACTTGAACGCCGTTATTTCCCAACGCCTGATTCCTGATTTACAGGGTAAACGCTGTGCTGCCATAGAGATTATGATTAACACACCGCATATCTCTAATTTGATTTTAAAAGGAGACTTGAATGAAATTAAAGTGGCAATGAAAACCAGTGGCAACAAAGGCATGAAAGTTTTTGATGATGCCTTACTGGAATTATACAAAGCAAAGCGTATTAGCTTGGAAGAAACGCTGAAAAATGCAGATTCATATAATGATCTGGAAGCAAAAATTAATTTTGCTTAATTATTAACTTGTCAATTTTGGGGGTGCCGGCTAAAACCTACTCCCCAAAGTGGCTCATAAAACCTGGGCAAGTATAGCGTTTCAATTTCTAAATCATACGCTGAAAATCCTGGAAACGGAGCTTAGCGAAGTGAAGATTTTTAGTCCTCGATAGCCATAGGGCTGGGTGTTTTTCCGGAGTCTGTGCGTGAGCGCAGGTGGAGGAAAAATACAAAGCATTACGA
>Ga0208648_1000921_pt1 | contig 26584 bp, 35 predicted proteins | sample AntAceMetag02UKL_FD_184772 | JGI IMG/M metagenome (GOLD analysis project Ga0208648, IMG submission 184772) | Saline lake microbial communities from Ace Lake, Antarctica - Antarctic Ace Lake Metagenome 02UKL (SPAdes) (version 2) | ecosystem: Environmental > Aquatic > Non-marine Saline and...
TGTAAAAAGCATAAAACAGATTTGGGAAAAGATAAGCTCTATTATCAACGTAAATCAATAACAGGGAGGTAATCAAATGCCAAGAGGAGACGGAACAGGACCAGGAGGAATGGGACCAATGACAGGAAGAGGAACGGGGGGTGGAGTTGGCGCAGGACAAGGCGGAGGACGCGGCAGAATGGATGGCACACGTCCAGGAGCAGGTCCGAGCGGAGGCTGTGTTTGCCCGAGTTGTGGGGCAAAATTGTCTCACCAGGCAGGAGTCCCATGTTATAATATCAAATGTCCCAAATGCGGGGCAAAAATGGTCAGAGAATAATACGCCCTATTAGGTAATAATCTTTAGGGGCACAAGATATTGTGCCCCTTTTTTCTAAAAAAAAAAAATTAAATAGGAAAATAATGAAAATACTAATTATCTTTAATCATCAACCTTATGATAACACGGATATCACATGGAATGGATTGCGTCTTGCGGGGAAATTATTGGAGGCGAAACAAGAAGTAAAAATATTTTTGATGAATGATTCTGTTGATATGGCACGTGAAGTATGCAAGCCACCTGAAGGATACGATCAAGATTTGTCTCAGATGTTAAAAGATTTAATTGCCAAGGGCGTGTCAGTAAAAGTATGTGGAACATGTATGGCGCGTTGTGGAATTCACAAAAATCAACCTTATTTTGAAGGTGCTCAGAAAGCTACAATGCCAGAATTAGCCGAATGGGTAGTCGATTGCGAAAAGATACTTACTTTCTAACAAACTAAATATATAGAAAAGCTAATAAGGGAGTATCTCATGAAAGATAGTAAAATTGTATTCCAATCCATAGGAATTATCCATTCTCCTCATAAAGAAATTTCCAAAATCCCAATACAACCAGTTTTTTGTAAGGGCATTGAAGGTACAGTTATATTGAATAATAAATATGCCGATGGATTGAAAGCTTTGCAAGGATTCTCTCATATCTATTTGTTCTATTATTTCAATCATTCACAGAAAACGTGTTTACGTTTAAAGCCATATCTGTCAGATCATGAACATGGTATTTTTGCTACACGCGCTCCACACCGTCCCAATAAATTAGGGATGAGTCTTGTGAGATTGGATAGAATTAAAAATAATATTCTTTATGTCAGAGATATTGATATATTAGATGGCACGCCTTTGCTTGACATCAAACCATACATACAAAGGTTTGATTCAAGGGAAGATGTTAAATCAGGATGGCAGGATACTGTCTTAAATGATGTTGCTGCTGTGCGAGGTTTGAGAGATTTTAAGAGAGAAAAAGAAAAAAGCTAACAATTTATTTGACATATTTTTTCTTTATGATATAAAGATATTCGAATATGGTAATATAACAGGAGGGAGTTGAATGAGCGATTTGGATTGCAGGAAAATTGCTGATTTTTTTAAGGCGCTTTCTCATCCAACTCGTGTTGTAATAGTTTTGCGATTGCTTGAGGGGAAAAAGTGTGTAGGTAATTTAAAAGAGTTAGTAAAAGCTCCTCAGCCAAATATTTCACAACACCTGTCCATTATGAAAGCAAATGGTATTGTTGACTGGATTCAACAGGGGAAGATGAAATGCTATTTTTTGAAAGAGCCAAAATTATTAAAGGATTTATTTAGTTCAGGAGAAAACTTTTTAAAAAGAAATAAGTAAAAGGATAACTATGACAAAATTAGAGAAAGATAATCCCATATTTATATATGATGTGATTATTATAGGAGCAGGACCATCCGGTCTGACAGCAGCGATATATACTTCAAGAGCGAGGTTGAAAACTTTGTTGCTTGAGGGACTTTCTGTGTCTAGTCAGGCTCTTGTGACCGATAAGATAGAGAATTATCCGGGATTTCCTGAAGGGATCGGCGGATTTGAAATGATAGATAGGTTTAAAAAGCAGGCAAAAATCTTTGGGACAGAGTTCGTGCAGGAAGATGTAAGTGATATTCAGTCTTTTAAACAGCAGGGTGTCAATATATGGCAGGTTGAGGTGAAGGAAAAAAGATTTTATTCCTTCTCAGTGATTATTGCTTCAGGGGCTCAGTTCAAAATGCTTGGAGTAGAGGGAGAAAAAAGGCTGCTTGGAAAAGGAGTGTCCTATTGCGCTGTGTGCGATGGAGCATTCTTCAAAGATAAGGATATAGTTGTTATCGGGGGAGGTGATACCGCAGCAGAAGAAACGTTATTTCTAACTAGATTTGCTAGAAAAATCACCTTAATACACAGAAGAGATAGATTAAGAGCAACAAGAATTTTGCAAGAGAGGATATTTGCAAATAAGAAGATAGACATAGTCTGGGATTCGGTCGTAGATGAGATTCTGGGCGAGACTAAGGTTCAGGGAGTTAGCCTAACAGATCTCAAAGCAAAGAAAGAGACAGAGATTTCCTGTGATGGTGTGTTTATTTTTGTTGGACTTGTACCAAATACAAATTTTGTCAAAGACGTAATTAAACTGGATGAAAATGGGTTTGCCAAAGACGTAATTAAACTGGATGAAAATGGGTATGTTATTGCTGATAGCAATATGAAAACATCGTGCGATGGAATATTTGCATGTGGCGATTGCAGGCAAACCATCCTGCGTCAGGTAGTAACTGCATGTGGTGACGGCGCGTTTGCCGCGTTTTCAGCCCAGCAGTATGTGGAGAATTTAAAAGGCACTGCATATAAATAAGAGGAGAAGAGATAATAATGTTGGATACAAACCTTAATCATGCAGAGAGTCATGAACAAATTGATGAATTACTTAAAAACAATACAAATGTTATGGTTTGCTGTGGAAGAATGGGACCGATGTGTATTCCCGTTTATAATATCATGGAGAAATTAGAATCGGAATATCCGCATGTTCGAATGGTAGATATGGATTTTGATATTCCAGTCGCTTCTCTCATCAGGAATTTACCGGAATGCTCTTACTTTATGGGCTTACCTTTTACTGTTTATTTTAAAAATGGTAAAGCCGTTAATGCCACAAGCAGTATTCAAAACGAGGAACAGATAATAGGTATACTAGACGAGGTATTTAAGGATTAAGAAGAGATATGAGCATGAGCAGTGATCTCAAAAAATGGCTAGAAAAAGACGGGGAGGAATTCTTGAAGGACATTGGTATTAAAAATGGGCAAGTCGTATTTGATTTTGGCTGTAACAGAGGACATTATACAATTCCTGCAGCAAAAGTGGTGGGTAAAAATGGCAAGGTGTATGCTTTTGATAAGGACAAGGATGCTTTAAGCGAATTAGAGGGAACAATAAAAAATTTCGGACTAAAGAATATACAGCTGATAAATGACAATACTAAGATACCCTTAGAAGACAATTCCGTAGATACTGTTCTTTGTTATGATGTTATTCATTACATGAACAGAGAAGGAAGAGATATTGTTTACAAGGAAATTTATAGGATTTTGATGAAAGAGGGCATTTTTTCTGTTTATCCAAAGCATTACAAAGAAGACTATCCATTGGATGAATTAGCTGATGTGAGTTTAAGAGAAGTTATTGAAAAAATAGAAAATGCAGGGTTTATTCTTGCACGTAAATTTTCAAGGGAACTTCTGCATGATGATTATTATAACAAAGGATATGTTTGTAATTTTAAAAAGAAGTGAGTACTTATGAAAGTTACTATTATTTACGATAACACCATTTATAAAGAAGGTCTCCAGTCTGATTGGGGCTTTTCTGCATTAATAGAAATAGAGAATACTCCAAAGATTTTATTTGATACTGGAGCTAATGGAAAGATTTTACTTAATAACATGAAAAAGCTAAATATAGACCCAACCTCTATTGGAGAAATTTTCATTTCCCATTCTCATTTTGATCATACAGGAGGACTCTCTGAATTTTTAAATGTTAGCAAAGTGGCTAAAATTTATATTCCAATCTCTTTTCGCGGAGTGAAGAATAAGGGAATAGTCAAAGTATCCGAGGCCATTAAAATTCATGAGAATGTGTTTTCTACAGGAGAGTTGGATGGGATAGAACAAGGTATGGCAGTTAAAACTGAAAAAGGGATAGTTTTGATTGTTGGCTGCTCTCATCCAAATATGGCTCATATTTTAGACGCAACTCGGCAGTTCGGTAAAATCTATGGAGTTATTGGAGGATTGCACGGATTTAATGAATTTGAATTATTTGAAGATTTGGAATTAATTTGTCCTACTCACTGCACCGAGCATAAAGCAGAGCTCGAAAGATTATATCCTAAGAAGTGCATTGAAGGAGGAGTAGGAAGAGTAATTGAGGTTTAGGGAAAATACCAATTATGAAATTCAAAAACATAAAATGGAACTTTGCCATGGGACTTATTCATGGTATGTTCTATACTGGAGGACTGGCCTTCGGGAATGCAAATACCATCCTGCCTGTCTTTTTAAATTTTTTTACTAACTCTAAAATGCTTATAGGGTTTTCTTCTACTATAATGGGTAGTCTCGGAGGAATAGGCAGTGTCCTGCCTCAATTATTTGTGGCCAGTAGGTTAGAAACTAAAGTTCACAAAAGGCCTCTCTTGAGAATTGCAATTACTATCCGCGCCCTTTGCTGGGGGTTCTTAGCCTTAACAACCTATTTCTTTGCTATATCCCATCCAAACGTGGTACTTTTCTCTTTATTTTTGCTGCTTACCATATTTAGCTTTATGGGTGGAGTAGCTGCTATTCCTTTCTATGATATCTGGGGCAAAGCGATTCCTTCCACTTTGAGAGGAAGGTTTTTTGGCTATCGTCAGCTCTTAGGAGGTATTCTAGCTGTTGGCGCAGGTCTTGTTGCTAAGTACGTTCTGGCTGATAAAAATATTCTCTTCCCTCAGAATTTTTCCATTCTCTTTTTTCTTGCCTTCATTTTTATAAGCATATCCTATCTTGGGCTAGGTTCAGTAAGAGAGCCTGTGGAGGAAGTACACAAAACTCATTTGGGTTTTCAAAAATTTCTAAAGAAAGCATTTAGAATTCTAAAATCCGATAGCAACTATAAAAAATTTCTATTAGTAGAAATACTTGTGGGGACCAGTGCCTTAGCTTTACCTTTTTATGTACTCTATGCCAAAGATGTTTTGAATGTGAGGTTGGGAATGGTTGGGATATTCCTTGCAGCACAGATGTTGGGTAGTGCATTATCCAATTTTCTTTGGGCTCATTTGTCCGACTTTGTAGGCAATAAAAAAGTTATACAGGTAAGTGCTTTATTAGCCTTAACAGTTCCTTTGTTTGCTATAATAATACCGCCTGATTTTTCAATATTATTTATTTTCCTATTTCTATTTATGGGTTTTTTTACCGCTGGTTACACTATAGGGAAAACTAATTTTTTATTAGATATAGCACCTCAAAAAGATCGTCCTGCTTATATAAGCTTAAATGGTACTCTTATTTTCCCTGTGGCAATTTTCCCTCTTATTGGTGGAGCTATAGCTCAACATATGTCCTATAATTTGCTGTTCGTAATAACCCTATTGATGGTTTTGGCTGGTTTCCTATTGAGTTTACAATTAAGAGAACCAAGAATAGTAATGTCAAAGATAAAATAAAAAAACAAGGAGGTGCTGGATGTTTAAAGTAAATGAAGAAAAATGTGTGGGATGTGCTGCTTGCGTGAATGTTTGTCCTGCAGGAGCGATATCAATGTCCAATGATAAAGCCAAAATAGATGCCGCAAATTGTGTGAATTGCGGAAAGTGCGTCCAGGTTTGTCCTCAGGAAGCGATTTATCCTGTAACAGACGTAGCGCAGCAGAGTTCTCCAACCCCTGGAGCTAAGCTTCCTAATGTTGGGTTTGGCACGGGCAGAGGGATGGGTAGAGGTTCAGGCAGAGGAATGGGACGCGGTTTAGGGATAGGTCCCCGTGACGGCAGAGGCGGAGGAAAAGGCGGCGGTGGAAGAAGATAGAAAACCATTACTTGCCAAAAGATTATAGGATTAATTAAAGATTCAAAATTATGGAAATGTTAATACATAATTTAAAGCATGGTTTGATGATAACTATGTTCGTATTCGCAATGATGATGTTAATTGACTATTTTAATGTGTTGACCAAAGGCAAAGCGAATAAAGCTGTGAAAGGAGGATTGTTTAGGCAGTATTTTATAGCTTCCTTTTTTGGTTCAACACCAGGTTGTCTTGGGGCATTTATGGATGTCTCTTTTTATGTCCATGGGCTTATCTCATTTGGGGCAATTGTGGGAGGCATGATTGCTACCTGCGGTGATGAGGCATTTGTAATGCTGGCTATGATTCCCAAGGTTGGTTTATTGATGTTTGGCATATTATTTGTTCTGGGAATTGTTTTTGCCTATATTTCAGATAAAATAGCACTTGTTTTAAAGATAAAACCCTGTCAGGGGTGTAGTCTCTCTGTAGTTCATCCTCAAAAAGAATGTCGCTGTCTTAATTTTAAAGAGATGATTCGTCAGATTAAAAAGATATCCTTTGTGAGGTTTTTGCTTATAGCGTTGTTATTTGGCGCTCTTTACGGATTTATTAGTGGAGCAATTGGCCCTCACCAATGGAATTGGATAAGGATTAGCTTAGTTTTTATTACTATATTATCTACCTTTATAGTTTTTACAGTGCCAGACCATTATTTAGAGGAGCACATCTGGCAGCATATTGTAAAAAAACACTTATGGAGAATTTTTCTGTGGACATTTGGAGCTCTTGTTGTGGTTGATATCGGTTTGAAATTCGGGGATTTAGAGGTTTTTATAAAAGCTCATATGTTTTGGGTGCTTTTGATTGCCGGGCTGGTAGGTATAATCCCTGAGTCTGGTCCTCATCTTTTGTTTGTAACTCTGTTTGCTCAAGGATTGATTCCCTTTTCTGTGCTTTTGACCAGCTCTATTGTTCAGGATGGTCATGGGATGCTGCCGCTTTTATCTTATAGCATAAAAGATTCACTGCTAATTAAGACATTTAATCTTGTAATAGGTTTAGGAATTGGGTTTATCTTATTATGGATAGGTTATTAAATATTATGCGGGTAAGGAAAGCAAAAAGATGAAGAGGTTAAAGTTAAGTCAAGAGTGGTTAAATGAAATTCTACCAGAAGGACTGTCTTATCCTAGCTCTACGTTAATTAGCGGACCTGGTGGCTCGGGGAAACCACTGGTAGGTTTTGCCTTTGTGTATGATTGGTTGAAAGCTGGGGGCAATGTTGTATTTATTCCTCTTCAGTATCCCAAGATGGGGTTAGTAAAAACATCATTAAAGCAGCTTTATTATTTAAATATCGATGAGTACTTGGATCAGGTAGCATATATTCAATTTAACCCTGATTTAGATAGACGAAGAAAGATTAATAAAAATACCATAGAAACCAATTTATTGAAACCAGATACATGGGATGAAGCAATCAATGAAACAGAGAACCTTTTAGCTGATGGGGGAGATTTAGGAACCTTGATTTTTGCTTCAGCCCTAAACCTTTTACTATTTTCACCAACTTATAAGAAGCTCAATTTAGATAAATTCGAGAGGATTATCAGAGAAGATAAAACAAAGACGTATATACTTAGTGTAAGCACAAGTGTCTTTGCAGAGGATATAGCCAGATGGGAAGAGGCATCTGATAATCTAATGTTTGCCCGGATAGAAAAACCGATGAAGTTATATTTAAAAATAGCTAAAATAGAAAGTAGGGAAATTTTATCCAAAGAAATCCAAGTGCCTGTAAGGAGAGAAATACTTGAAAGTATCAAAGAGGTGGCAGAAAGCACAAGAGAAAAACAGATTCCCAAATTAAAAAGGATTTGAGAGAGAAAAGAGTCTTTAGGACTTTTAAGGTTAGCAAACATTCAACATTCTAAATAAGGAGGCAATATTATGGTAGAGAATATAGTCAAAATTTTGGCAGATGATGCTCAGGAGTTATTAGAACACAAATGCGAAACGATTTCAAAGGAAGACCTTCATCTTCCGGGACCTGATTTTATTGACAGAATATTTAACATTTCAGATAGACTCAATAGTGTATTGAGAAACCTACAAACTGTGTTTAATCACGGGAGATTAGCGGGAACCGGGTACCTTTCTATTCTTCCTATTGACCAGGGTATTGAACATTCAGCAGGAGCTTCTTTTGCCCCGAACCCTCTTTATTTTGATCCTGAGAATATAGTAAAACTTGCTATTGAAGGAGGATGTAATGCCGTGGCTTCAACTTTAGGGGTATTAGGAACGGTTTCCAGAAAATACGTTCATAAAATTCCTTTTATTGTAAAGATTAACCATAATGAACTTCTTACTTATCCCAATTCATATGACCAGCGGCTATTTGCTTCAGTTCAACAGGCATTTGATATGGGGGCAGTTGGAGTTGGTGCAACTGTTTATTTTGGCTCGCAGGAATCCCGCAGGCAGATAGAAGAGGTATCAAGAGCCTTTGAACAGGCGCATAAGCTGGGCATGTTTACTGTTCTTTGGTGCTATTTAAGGAATGAGGCCTTCAAAAAGGGCGGTGTTGATTACCACACATCTGCTGATTTAACCGGGCAGGCTAATCACTTAGGAGTTACTATTGAGGCCGATATTATAAAGCAGAAACAGCCAACAAATAATGGAGGATATACTGCTTTACAATTTGGCAAGACCCATCCTTTTGTGTATGAGAAGTTAACCTCAGAGCATCCTATAGATTTAACCCGGTATCAGGTTGCCAATTGTTATATGGGAAGGATCGGCTTGATTAATTCAGGGGGAGCTTCCGGGCAGAACGATTTACAGCAAGTAGTAAAAACAGCTGTGATAAATAAAAGAGCGGGGGGTATGGGGGTTATATCAGGGAGGAAGACATTTCAAAAGCCGATGAAAGAAGGCGTTAAAATATTTAACGCGATACAGGATGTATATCTTAATAGAGAGATAACAGTGGCTTAGGCTTATTGATGGGGGAGGTAAAAGAGAGTGAAAACACTTAAAGGCATAACAGCTGTTTCTGGCATAGCTCGAGGTATAGTCTGTTTATATAATGAAAAAATCGAGGAAAATATACCACATTACGGTATTGAAAAAGAAAGGGTTTCTGGCGAAATAGCGCGTTTAAACAAAGCGTATGCAAAGGCAAAAGTTGCCATGAAAGATGTATTGGGTATATCCGAAAAGATGTTTGGAAAAGCAGGTGATGAGATTTTTAAAGCGCACAACATGATATTGGAAGACAGATCTTTACATGAGGGAATAATAAAACTCATAAAAGATAATTTGATAAACGCAGAGCATGCTGCAATCGACGTTTTCGATAGTTATACAAAGCAACTGGAAGGACAAAAGTCGCATTTTGCTGAGCTTACTCACGATATAGTGGATGTAAGAAATCGGATTATTTCTTCTTTTAGCGCAATTTCGGGGCATTTCGAATGTCCAACCGGTGAAAGGCAAGCTATTGTAGTGGTTTCTAAAAGACTAACCCCTTCAATGGTGATGAACGTACCCAAGAACCAGGCGCTTGCATTTGTGACAGAAGAAGGAGGGCTTACTACACATGCCACCATTTTGGCAAGAAACTACGGAGTGCCGATAATCTTTGATATTGATGTCGAAAACAACATGAGTTGCGGAGACAGAATTATTGTTGACGGAATCCAAGGGAAGGTGATAATAAATCCGGATAAAGAAACAGACGCGCAGTATTCGGAAAAAATTAAGTTACTTTCAAATAAGAAGGCAGTTTGCCAGGCTCAAGTTGCAAAACCCGCTAAAACCAAAAAAGGTTTACGCATTACGTTGAAAGCAAATATTAACACACCCGACGAGGCTGAATTACTAAAACACGTTCATTATGATGGCGTAGGATTGTTTCGTTCAGAGTTTATTTTTGGCAGTAAAAGCACACCTCCAACTGAAGAGGAATGGGTTAAAGCGTATCGTGATGTTTTTGAAAGAGTTGAAGGGAAATCCGTTGTAGTGCGATTACTAGATATAGGAGGAGATAAGCTTCCAGGTTATTTGCACTTACCGCAACAGGAAAATCAGGATCTCGGCATTCGCGGGGCGCCGGCTGTAAATTTATTTTATGATATATATTTTAAACAGCTAAAGGCGATTCTGCGAGCTTCCGTTTACGGTGACCTACGTATTCTTTACCCTATGGTTTCTGATATAAGTGATATAGAAACTTATAGAGAAATTTTAAAGGCTGCCAAATCGCAACTTCGTAAGGAAAAAATAAAATTCAAAAGTAATATTAAAGAGGGAATAATGATTGAGACTCCTTCAGCCGCGATAATGGCAGACCGCTTGCTTGAAGAGGTGGACTTTGCAAACATAGGGTCAAACGACCTGATACAATATACGCTGGCCGCTTCAAGAGGCAATCAATTGATTGAGAAAAGGTATCATATTTTACATCCTTCTTTGGTTCGGCTTATGGAAATTATTGTAAATGCAGGGAAAAAGCATAAAAAAGAGATATGTCTATGCGGTGAAATCGCGGATTTTGAGGAATACTACCCTTTATTCTTAAATATCGGACTTAACAGCTTCAGTGTTGCTGCAACAAGACTGGAAGACATAAAATGTCATTTGATGCATACAAAGAAAATAGATAAGAATTTTGTTAAGCGTTTTTACAAAGCGAGAACAAAGGCGGATATTGATAAATTTTTCACAAAGAGCACGATATAGCAGATGATATTCATAAACGTGAAACATTTTTAGAAAAGGAACAGGAAAATTAGAAAGGCAATATGTAAATTTTATGGGCAATTATTATCCTGAATCAAAAGTTGAAGTTAAAGGATTTGTGGCAAGACATTACGATGCAATACTTGATATTGTAACACTTGGTAGATATTCCTCGTTCATAGAAAAGGCTGTTAAGATGATGAAAATTGGATATCATGATAAAATACTTGATTTAGGGGCAGGCACTGGCAAGAACGCCTGTTTAATGATGAAATCCCTCTCAAAGGAAGGAGAACTAATTGGAACAGACATTTCTCAAGAGATGATTTTGCAATTTAGACAAAAGTGTGCCAGTTTTCCTAATGCTAAAATTATTCATGCAAGAATTGATCAGCCTTTACCCTTTAAAGAAAAGTTTGATAAGGTTTTTATTTCTTTTGTACTCCATGGATTTCCCCAGGATATTAGAAAAGTGATTGTAAAGAGCGCCTTTGAGGCGTTAAAGAGTAATGGCAGTTTTTTTATTTTGGATTATAATGAATTTTCTTATAGTGAAGCGCCTTCTTATTTTAAAACCCCTTTTAAACTTATAGAATGCCCTTATGCTTTTGATTTCATCAAGCGAGACTGGAAGCAGATACTGGCAAACCATAATTTCGGTGACTTTAAAGAATTTTCCTTTTTTAAGAATTATGTGAGATTATTGAAGGCAAAAAAAATTGTATAGCAATGATGAATAATATATTACTCATAGTATTTTTAATTTTTGTAGGACAAACTTTGGGATCTCTAATTGGATTAATAAAAAGGCCCAAAGCAGATATCTTGCATGGTTCTTTAGCATTTACTGCTTCAACGATGTTAGGCATGTCCTTTTTTCAATTGATACTTGAAAGCTTAAAAATCACATTTTTTTGCTTATTTCACTATCCGGAATTATTGGAGTGTGTATGAGATGAAAGTAAATATTAAAAAGAAATATCAGTAAACTTACTTTGGAGAAACTGAATGCCAATTATGGAAATAAATATTCTGCCATTGGGAACAGAGAGCGCTTCAGTCAGCAGACACATTAAGAATGCCTTGGATACTTTAAATGGAAAGAGCGATATACAGTATCAAGTGACAGCTATGGGAACAATTATTGAAGCTGGTTCTGTGAAAATCTTGTTGGATATAGCAAAGAAGATGCATAAATCTGTTTTAGCAAAGACTACCAGAATTGTTACTAATATACGGATAGATGATCGCAAAGATAAGAAATTAAGTATAGAGAGTAAGTTGCAATCAGTTTGTGCTGTAAACGAAGGGATAAAACAGGAAGTAAAGGAATGGTTGCATAATAAAGCTGAGAGAATGTTGAGAAAAATAGACATTCAGAAAAACCAGACAGTGCTCGATTTTGGTTGTCGGTTTGGTAATTATACAATCCCTGCTGCTAAAATTGTTGGTGAAAGGGGCAAAATTTATGCAGTGGATAAGGATAAAAACAGATTGAATGAACTCAGGGAAAGAGTCGAGACAGAGCACTTGAAAAACATAGTAATAATAGAAGCTTCTGATTGGAAAAGTGAGATAGAGCGGGCTTCGGTTGACAGAGCAATTCTTTTTGATGTTTTGCATCCGGGCTATTTCCCGCGAAAGACTTCTCGCAAAAAATTATTGAACAGAATTTATGGAATTCTAAAACCTGGAGGGATTGTTTTTATCTTACCGACACATGTAGAAGCACGAAATTTACCGTTAAAAAATTTTATAGCAGAAGTAGAGATGTCTAAACTTTATCTGGAAAGTAAATTTACCGAAACGCTGGTCCATGATAATGAATTACAGAAATGTAAAATTCTAAAATTCCGACGGCGGGAATAAAAAGGTTAATTAAAAAATAGGAGATAATTAAAATGTTAAACATAAGCAAAAATAAATGTGTTGGATGCGGAATTTGTGAAAGCGAATGCCCGGTTAAAGCTATTTCTGTAGATATTAGAAAAGGTCTTGCAATAATTGACAAAAACAGATGCATCGATTGCAAATTATGTATAAAAAAATGTCCTCAAAATGCAATAAAGGAAATTACAAAAGAATTATTGTTTGCGATAGGAACAGATGATGAAAAAAGGATAAAATCAGATGACCATTTTGGAATGTCTGGATTCTTTCAAGTATGGAAATATTCTAATGGAGAATTAAATTTTATAGAAAAAAGGGAAAATAGCAAATATAAAGAAGATGAAGAAAGGATTCATGGAGATCCGGGTAAAGCTAAAGCTACTGCTTCGGTTTTAAAAAACATTGATGTTCTGGTGGGAAAAATGATGGGTCCTAATATAGGGAGATTAAAGAATCAATTTGTTTGTGTAATTATTAGAGAGTCGATAATTGAACAAGGAATTAAAATAATTAAAGAAAATATTAATGAAATAATTGAAGAAGAAGACAAAAAGGAAAGGATGGGAATAATACTAAAATGAAGACAAAAATTGATGAAAACAAATGTGTTGACTGTAGTATTTGTGTAGAAGAGTGTCTGCGTGAAGTATCTTGGTGATAGTAAAGAAGAGTTAAAATGTTTAAACGGAATGATAAAATATTTCAACAAAGAAAAGGTTGTTGCTGAAAAGACACTGGAACAACTTGAAAAACTGAAAAATAATTCAGAATAAAAGGAGAAAATCTGAGAGATGGTTAATTGGATAAAAGATGAAGAACATCTGAAACAGGTTCAGGAAGAGAATAATGAATTTTTAGTTCTGGCGTTTTACGGGTCATTTTCGCAAGCTGCGAAACGAGCATTGAATGAATTGGAACAATTCGCTAAAGAGAGCGAGAAAATACCTGTTTATGTGATTGATGTGGGAAAAGTGAAGGGAGCGCATAAGCAGTTTGATGTTAAAAATGTACCAACTGTGCTTGCATTGGAAAAAGGGAAGATAACCCGTCGCATGGAAGGGGTTGAAAACGCCCGGCTTTATGCTCAAGTTCTATTAGGAGCGCATCCTTCGCAAAAGAGTAAAAAGGGGGAGAAAAAGGCTTTTCATAGGGTTGTTGTATATACTGGATCAGGCTGTCCAGCATGCGGGTCTGCAAAATCTTACCTGCGACGTATGGGTGTTGGGTTTAGAGAAGTGAATATCTCTAGCGACCAGCATGCGGCTGAAAGATTAGTTCAGCGAAGCGGACAAATGGCTGTCCCGCAAATCGATATTGATGGACATCTAATCGTAGGATTTGATCAGGCAAAAATTGACAGACTTATTTCAAAATAAATAAAAAAAGGGAGATGATAGTATGAAACTGAGACCTATTAACGGACGGATTGTAGTAAAGCCTTTTGAGGCTAAGGGAAAAACTGCTGGGGGCATATATGTTCCGGATACAGCGAAAGAAAAGCTTCAGGAAGGAGAAGTTATCGCTATAGCAGAGGATGCAACAGAAGAAATTGCTATAGGTGATCGTGTTATTTATAAGGAGTTTAGCGGTACAGAAGTAAAGATAGATGATGAAGATCATATTCTGTTCACTGAAGACGATCTTCTGGCAAAATACGAGGCAATGGATAAAATACCAGAATAGGAGGTTTATTAAATTGAGTTCAATAAAAGTTACTTTTAAACCGGGAAATCGTTTGGTTTATGTATTGCCCGGTACTTCAATACTGGAAGCTGCAGGTAGAGTAGGTATTGTTATTACTTCTCCATGTGGGGGACAGGGAACATGCGGAAAATGCAGAGTTCAGGTCATTGAAGGGAATATTCCCCCAACATCTATAGAAAAAAAACTATTATCCAAAGAAGATATATCAAGTGGGGTAAGACTTGCATGCCAGAGTAAGATAACATCAGCTTGTATTATCTATATTCCTTCAACTTCCAGAGAATCCGCTCAGCAGATTCTCACTAAAGGCATACAGGGTAAGAAGGAAATCAAGCCAAGTGTATGGAAAAAATACGTAGAGTTACAAAAACCAACACTTGAAAATCCAAAGGCAAGTCTCAATTTAATAAGAGAAGCTGTCAAAACAAGTTTTCATGCAGATATATACATTATCCGTAGTCTTTTAGAAACCTTGAACGAAGCGGATTATAAAGTTACCTGTGTTTTTTCCGATGGAGAATTAATAAGCATTGAAAAAGGAGATACAACAAAAATAGATTACGGAGTTGCATTTGATATCGGCACAACAACACTGGTAGGCACACTTCTAGATCTCAATACAGGAGAGGAACTTGCGCTCGTCTCAAGAACAAATCCGCAAATAATTTATGGGGACGATGTTATATCTCGAATAAATTTTACGATAACGGATAAGGACGGATTGGATAAACTTTTTTACAAAATAAGCAGAGAAATTAATGACATAATCTCTGAATTATCAAATAAATCAGGCATAAGCATTCAAAATATATACAAGGTTGCAATTGCCGGTAATTCTACAATGCAGCACATTTGTCTAAGAGTTACACCAAAAAGTCTTGCCAAAATTCCGTTTAATCTGGTAATTAGAGAACCAGTGGAAATCAAAGCAAAAAAAATAGGCATTGATATAAACCCAGGCGCTCTTGTATATGTTTTGCCAAGCATTGCGGGTTTTGTTGGAGGAGATACGATTGCATGTATATTAGCAACACAATTACACAAGGAAAATGATCTTAAATTAATTATAGATATAGGAACAAACGGTGAAATAGTACTTGGTAATAATAAGAAAATAATCGCTGCTTCCACAGCTGCAGGACCTTCATTTGAAGGAGCGCGTATATCCCAGGGCATGAGGGCGACTATTGGCGCAATTGAAAAGGTAATTATCAATGAGGACGTTGAATATAATGTTATCGGAAATACAGTGCCTTTTGGGATATGTGGTACCGGTTTAATTGACGGAGTGGCAGAACTGTTGAAAGCGGGAGTAATTGACGAAACAGGCAGGATAGTTTCCCAATCTGAATACAAAGGTAATGATAATATCCGAAGACGAATCATAGAAACTGAAAAAGGAAATGATTTTTTGCTCGTTGACGGGCATGCTGCTAGAAGCATGCGTCCTATCTTTATCTCGCAGAAAGATGTGCGCGAACTTCAACTTGCAAAAGCAGCTATTGCAGCAGGAATAAAAGTATTGCAGAAGGAATTGAATGTTACGGATAAAGATATTTCTGAAGTATATCTTGCTGGAGCATTTGGCAATTTTATTCGCCGCACAAATGCAAAAAGAATAGGCTTAATTCCAAACATCCCATCAGAAAAGATTGCTTTTGTTGGGAATGCATCATCATCCGGAGCAAAACTTGTTTTATTATCCTATGATATGGAAAAAGAAGCCGAATATATCTCCACACAGACTCATTATATAGAGCTATCTGCCAGAAGCGATTTTAATGAGAATTTTATGAATGAGATAATGTTTTCTGAGAAAAAATAAACTAATAACTACAATAGAAAAAGGAGAGTAAAGTGGAAAAAGTAAATGACACAAATTTTAAGCAGGAGGTGTTGGAATCGGATATCCCTGTTCTTGTGGATTTTTGGGCGGTATGGTGCGCTCCATGCCTGATGATTGCTCCTGCAGTTGAGGAGATAGCTAAAGAGTACGATGGCAAGTTAAAAGTCTGCAAATTAAATGTTGACGAGGCTCCGAAAACATCTTCAGAATACGGCATTATGAGCATACCTACCTTGGCTATCTTTAAAGATGGTGTTTTAGCGGACAAGGTTATAGGTGTTGTTCCCAAAACAGAGCTTGTTTCTAAAGTCGAACTTTATATCTAATTGGTAAATGGTAAAAACGATATATTGTTCAGGATATAATGAAATAAGTTTTGCCGGGAAGGAAATCCTTTCTTCAGAATTGAAGAAGAAGTTGAAATTAAAAGATAAGGTTCTTCTTGCTATCCCGGGAGGAAAATCCGTAAGAAAACTTCTTTCTCTTGTCGCATCTGAAGAAGGAATAGACTGGGGCAAAATAGAAGTGTTTTTGATTGATGAGAGAATAGTTCCTGTTGGATCGGTTGAACGTAATTATTTTCAGGCAGAAGAAGTGTTTTTTAATAGTGCTAAAAATATTAAATCGTATCCATTTCAGGTCAATAAAGGAGTAGAATATTACAACAAACTTCTTTTTTCTAAAAGTGAAGGGGAAATGGCATTTGATATTGTGCTTATTGCGTCCGGAGCAGATTGTCATATTGCAGGATTATTCCCAAAGCATACTTCAATATTTTTTTCTAAAAAAGAATACTTTTGTTTTAACGATTCCCCTAAACTGCCATTGAAAAGGGTTACCGCTTCAAGAGAAATTATAAAAAATTCAGATACAGGGATATTGATCTTTGCATATAAAAACAGGGTGGCTGCCTATAGAAAACTTATGGATGAGAAAAATGATTTTACTGATTGTCCGGCTAAGATCGCTTTAGATATGAAAAAGTTATACATCGTACATCCTTATAAAAATCAGGAACAAGTAGGTTAAATTTATGGAAGAGCAAAAAGGTCTTTTTGTGATTTTTGGTGCAACGGGGGATTTAACGACTAAAAAAATATTCCCTGCTTTATTTAATTTGATAAAAAGGAATATTTTGAAAGATAATTTTGCAATTGTTGGAGTTTCCAGAAGACCGTATAACAGAGATGAGTACTGGGAGTTCATGAAGGATAAATTGTCTAAAGACATTGAAACAAGGGAGAAACTTAGGAAAAAAACCTACTACTTTGAGTGTGATTTTTCTGCAGGCGGAGAGGAAGAAAGATTTAAGTTGCTGCCTAAGTTTCTTGAAGCTATTAGAAAAAAAGAAAAAGCAGGAAACACAACTCTCTTTTATCTTAGCGTAATGTCTCAATTCTTTGAACCAATTATTAAAAATCTTAGTAAAAATGGGCTAATAAGCAAAGAAAATAGTCTGCATAGAGTTGTTTTCGAAAAACCGCTGGGGTTCAATTTAGAAGATGCGAGAAAACTTAACAAAAGCATCGAATCTTTTCTTAATGAAAAACAAATTTATAGAATTGATCATTATCTTGGTAAAGAAATTGTTCAAAATATCTGTTTCCTAAGATTCAAAAATCACTTTTTTGAACCTGTTTGGAATGGAGATTACATAGATAGTGTTCAAATAAATCTGCTGGAAGATTTTTGTTGCCCGGAACGACTGGAGTTTTATGACAATTACGGAGTAGTGAAAGATGTAGTCCAAAATCATATACTGCAGCTCTTATCACTTGTAGCAATGAATAAACCAGAGAAGTTTGAAGAAAATTATATAAGAAGTGAGAAAATCAAGATCCTTAAAAAAATCAAGATTGAAGATTTTATTTTAGGACAATTCATTGGATATGACAAATTTAAAAAAAGAGAAGCATCAAAAACTCCGACATTTGCTGCCGGGAAATTTAAAATAGAGGACAAAAAATGGAAGAATGTGCCTTTTTATTTTAGAACGGGGAAAAATCTTAAAGAGAAGAGTTCGTATATACATATTAAGTTTAAAAAAGAACTGGTTTCGCGATCACATTTAAATAAAAATATTTTTAGAAAGGATTCTCTTATTATTCAAATTCAACCTAATGAAGGGATTTTTCTGCAATTAAATGGGAAAGCGTCAACGACTTCTTATCATAAATGCGTTTTTGGAATAGATATACATGGAGCGTATGAGAAATTACTTGTTGATATTATAAGAGGGGATAAGACAAATTTTTTGAGTTTTAATGAGATTGAAAAAAGCTGGGAAATAGTAGCGAAAATGATAGACAGAAAAGTTATTTCGTATTACTATAAAATTGGAAGTGAGGGACCAAAAGAAAGCAATTTATTAATAACAAAGGAGGGGAAAACATGGGAAAAAGGTGGGGAAGTTGATTAATATATTAAAAAGAGAGGAGAGTTAAGATTATGCATATTTCTATATTTGCCGCTTTTGGACTGGGAATTTTATCTTTTTTCTCGCCATGTGTTTTGCCGTTAATTCCCGCCTATATATCTTTTATCACTGGGCTTTCCCTCGATGAACTTCGGAAGGTACCGGATAAGAAAAAAAATATCGAAAATTTGCGGAAGATATTCTGGCAGACGATTCTCTTTGTGCTTGGTTTCTCTTTTATCTTTGTGGCTTTAGGAACAACAGCAAGCTTTTTAGGCAATGTTATCTCTGCGTATGAAAGAATAATTAGAATAGTCGGAGGCAGTGTAATCATTCTTCTTGGGTTGCATGTAACAGGAATATTTAGCATCAAGCAACTCCAGTATGAGAAAAAATTGCACTTGCGCAATAAGCCAGCTAATGTATTCGGAGCGTTCTTTGTGGGAATGGTTTTTGCTATTGGCTGGACGCCGTGCGTGGGTCCGGCATTGGCAGCAATATTGGGTTTAGCCGGGACGCAGGAGACCATTGGTAGAGGGATAATACTTTTGAGCGTCTATTCTTTTGGGCTCGGACTTCCTTTTATCCTGACTGCGCTTGCTATGAACACATTTCTTAATTTATTCAGCAAAGCAAGAAAATATCTTAAGGCGATTTCTATCTTAACAGGGTTGTTACTTGTCGGTATCGGAATATGGATTATAATAGGAGCGTTGTGAAAAGTATTTAATGAAGCAATGATTAAAACAGGAGGAACAATGATGCAAAGAAGGACAATTAGTATTTTAATCGCTGTAACGGTTTTTTCGTTTTTAATGGTAAGTCAGGTAAATCAAGCTATCTCAGCCGAAAATAAAAAAGCGGCGGATTTTGCCCTAACGAATCTAGAGGGAAAAACCGTAACGCTTTCAAACTTTAAAGATAAGGTGATTATTCTTGATTTCTGGGCTACGCATTGTCCGCCCTGCATCCAGGAGATCCCTGATTTTGTTAAGCTGTATAATAAATACAAAGATAAGGGATTAGTAATAATTGGTGTGAGTCTGGATAGAGGTGATGTAGAAAAAGTAAAAAGATTTTGCCAGAATAAGGGGGTAAACTACCCTATTGTAATAGGTAATTATGAAGTAACTAAAAATTACGGCGGCATTATATCCCTACCACTTTCGTTATTGATAAAAATAGAAATATAGTTAAAAAATTCATAGGCTATACATCTATGAATGCTTTTGAGAATGAGATCAAGGGACTTTTAAAATAGGATATCGTATTTGTGATGAATGTTTTTGACCATTATTATAAGAAATATGATGCGTGGTATGATAAGAATAAGTTTGCATACTTATCAGAACTTGAAGCTATAAAAAAAGTTTTGCCCGAAAATGGCAAAGGACTTGAGATTGGTGTTGGTACAGGAAAATTCGCCCAAGCATTAGGTATCAAATTTGGTATTGACCCATCCATTGAAATGCTTAAAATTGCAAAAAAAAGAGGCATAAATGTAAGATTAGGCGATGGCGAGAGTCTCCCATTCAAAAATGACACTTTTGACTATGTAGCAATTATCATTACTATATGTTTTGTTAAACATCCCCAAAGGGTTATAGAAGAATCCTACAGGGTTCTAAAAAATAACGGAAAGATTATAGTTGGTATAATTGATAAGGATAGCTTTCTTGGTAAATTCTATCAGAAAAAGGAAAGTGTATTTTATGGAAAGGCGAAATTTTTTAGTGTCGCTGAACTGACGAATTTAATTAAGAATATTGGATTCAACAAGTTTTCTTATTCACAGACAATATTTGAACTTTCTGACAAAGTAAGTTCTATTGAAAAGCCGCAAAATGGTTTTGGTAATGGCAGTTTTGTGGTAATATCAGCCGCAAAGAATCGGGAGGACTAAATAATGTCTTATATTTTTGGACCTGTTCCATCAAGAAGATTAAAAAAACAGACCTCAGATAATGACAATATTATACTAACAGGATTTTTGGGCAGGAATGAGTTAAAAGAATTATATAGTAATGCGGGTATATTTGTTTTGCCATCTTATCATGAGGGATTGCCAATAGTGTTACTTGAAGCGATGAGTTACGGTTTATCTTGCATAGCATCTGATATCCCAGCAAATAGAAATGTAGAACTGTGTGAAGGTAGATTCTTTGAGGCAGGGAATGCTAATGCGCTTACACAAAAGATAAAAGAATTTATTGATAAGCCTTTAATCGAGAAAGAGAGGAGAAGGCAAATAGACATGATAACCGAAAATTACGATTGGGAGAAGATTGCATTCAGAACAAAAAGGGTATATGAAGAAGTTTTTTAGGGAAAATCCTTCACGGAATTTCTCAAGACAACTTGAATTTACACTTCCGATTTTACTTAAGTGCCAATTCCAGTAATTCTAAGAGACCATTTTTCAGAACATAACATGCCTTACGGGTAATTGTTGACATCAAACCTGTCTATTTTCAATGCGTTTCCCTATATTTTATACAAAAAACCACTTTTATAATTGCACATAAGATTTTTTATATTTTAAGTTAGGGGTTCTTTGTCTAGAACCCCTATAAGCTACAGCTTTTGAATCAAGCATTTCAAAGAAGCAGTGTTCTGCTCCTAGTCTGCGGCTTATAAGACGAAAGGCAAGGGCTGTTACTCCTGACATAGGAGCTAGATATATCTTTGGATTCATAGTGATTATGGTATCATAATCTAATACTCCATGATACAATAAATAAGTTTCAAATGAGATAAAATGAGTTTAATAGTAGCAGAAAATTTGTCAAAACAATATATAAGCGGCGAAATAACGATTGATGCGCTCAAAGGTTTAAGTTTTGAAATAGAACCAGCTTCCTTCATATCATTCGTTGGACCTTCTGGCAGTGGAAAAACAACGCTTCTAAACCTTATTGGATGTCTTGACGTGCCGACAGCAGGGACATTGATGGTATCCGGCATGGATGTTTCGCAACTTGGAAGAAAAAGCGCAGCTAACTTTAGAGGGAAAAATATAGGGTTTATATTCCAGGATTTCAATCTACTCCCAGTACTTACTGTGTATGAAAATATAGAGTATCCGCTTCTCGTGGTTCAGAATACTCCTCTAAAGGAAAGGAGAAAGCGTGTTTTATCATTGCTTGATTCAGTTGGAATGCTTGAGCAGAAAGATAAATATCCGGATCAGATTTCAGGGGGACAGAAACAGAGAGTGGCTATTGCAAGAGCACTGGTTACGAATCCGAAACTTGTGTTAGCGGATGAACCAACGGCGAATCTTGACCACAAGACCGCATATATGGTGATAAATATAATGAAGAAGATGAAAGATGAGTCAGGAACAAGCTTCGTTTTCTCAACCCATGATCAGAAGGTTGTTGGGGAGGCCGAAATTATCTATACATTGGAAGATGGTGAACTCACCGAAAGAAGCGATAAAGGAGGCGATCGTCATGTTTAATTTACTGAGGATTGCCATAAGAAATCTTATAAGATACAAAAGAAGGACATTGCTAACCGCTTCACTAATTACCATAGGTGTTGTTTTCGTCCTTGTATTTATGGCCATTTCAGGCTCCTTTAAGAACATGATGGTCAGCCAAATCACGGATTCTTTTCTCGGGCACATACAGATCCACAAAAAAGGTTATGTGTCATCAATAGATACGTTGCCCCTAACAATGAACATGGAAACGCAAGCGATAAAAAAAGTAAAAAAAGCGATAAGTAATGTCCCTGAGATAGAAGCGTATTCAATGAGGATAAAATTCGGAGGAATGTTTAGTAACTTTGTTGAGACCACAAACGTAAGACTAAACGGTGTCTATCCGAAAGAAGAGATAAAAACCGTTCCACTTTTTCCGGAAAGAATAATAAAGGGGAAAAAGAATATAGTAAAAGGAGAAATACTTGTTCCTGAATTGCTTGCAAAAGGGATGAAAGTTAAAATAGACGACATAATTGTTGTTATAGCCACCAACAAGGACGGCTCGGTTAATGGAAAACAATTTAAGGTCGGAGGCATCCTTGAAAGTGCCACAGGTCCTGGAGGCAGAGACGGATATATTCACATTGATGATGCGCTTGAGGTACTCAGAATGAATGAAATTCAAATAAGTGAAATCGCACTAAGGATCAATGATTTTGCTAATCTAGATGTTGCCTATAACAAGCTTAGGAACATTCTCTCAAAGGAACTGAACGAAGAAAGCAAACCAATATTTGAGGTACATACATGGGAAAAGCTATCTCCTTTCTATAACATTGCCAGGATGATTGATGCAATGACATTTTCAATTAGGCTAATGCTTATCGCTATAGTGTTGATAAGTATTATGAATGTTATGATAATGGCAGTATACGAGAGAATAAGGGAAATTGGCACAATCGCCGCAATAGGAACTCTGCCGGGAAAGATTCTTACTATGTTTGTGCTGGAGGGATTTTCTTTAGGAATTCTGGGTGCGCTGATTGGTAATGTCATCGGAGTTTCTGTTGTTTATATTCTTAATATTTCCAATATCACCTTTGACTTCGGAAGACAAACAGGACTTGTACTTTCACCAACCGTAAACTTCACAGATATTCTGGTCATTTCAACAACAGTGATAATAGTGTCCATATTAGCAAGCCTTCAGCCTGCTTTCAAGGCTTCACGTATGGAACCGATTAAAGCATTAAGACATGTATAGGAGGTATGAAATGAAAAAGATATTTTATTGGTTTCTTGTAATATTATTTCTTGTGCCGATTGCAGCCGGTGTTTCCGAAATGACTTCCGGGATGATTGCCGTGTCCGTGGATGAAAAAATTCAACCGGTCAATGTTAGCAGTCAGGCGGCACGCTGTGCATATTATATGATATTTGACAATAAGGGAAAGTTCTTAGAGTTTGTTGATAATCCCATCAAAGATGTGCATGGTGGTGCCGGGACTTCTGCCGCAAATTTTCTCGGCAATAAAGGAGTGACCGTTGTGATTGCTGAAGATTTTGGATATAAAATGATTAATGCCCTAGAGAGTAATGGTATAAAATTTATTGAATTTAAAGGGATAGCGGATGATGCTGTCGAATTAGCAATTCCTGCTTATGCGGCAGACGGCAATAAACTGCTGGAACAGGTTGACAGGAACCTTAATCCTGAATCTTACGAATCTTACAAAAAATTGATCAATATCGAGCCCGATGGAAGTAAGAAAGAGTTTGTGCTTTTTACTGTAAAAAAGGGGAAAGACAAGGTAGCAGCCATATTTATTTCACCAGCAAGCGAAAAAGGAAGAAGCACATTGAGGCTTGATGAAAACATGTGGCTTTATATCCCTAATGTTGGGAAACCGATCCGCATAACGAGTCTTCAGTCTGTCGTTGGCGGAGTATTCAATAATTCAGACATATTGCGTCTTGATTACACATCAGAATATGATGTAGAACAAGTTGAAGAAAATGGTGATGAATATCTTCTGCATCTCAAGGCAAAAACAAATGCTGTTGCCTATGACAAGCTCAAGATGTGGGTGGATAAAAATAGTATGCTACCTTTAAAAATCGAAAGCCTTACGGCGGAGTTAATGTTGATAAAAACACTTCATTTCAAAGAAGTAAAGGACTTTGGGAATGGCATTGTCAGACCATCTGTTATCGAAACGGATAGCCCTCTTTATAAAAATTATAAGTCGGTTATAATCTTTGCAAAAATTCAAGAAAGAACATGGAGTGATGAAGTATTTACATTAACGTTTATGCCAAATATCAATTCATTAAGATAAATGAGATTGTCTTTCCTATTAGTTTTCGTGATTGCATTTCTGTCACAGTTGATTTTTGCCGAATCTGAATATACTTTTAATTTGGATGAAACAGAAAAGAAACCGTATAGTCTCGGAGGTTATGTCGAAGCTCGTCCAGTTTTCCTCTATCTTGATAAAGATGCGTCTCTCTATAAGCTAAAATTATATGATAAAGATGAAGGGAAAACAGCAGAGGAATATAATACTAAACTTCAACTTGACGGAAGCTACGAAAAGAGAATTACTAAGATTTACACCAAAATAAATGTTGATACGCAAGAGTCCTATCTCGGATGGTCTGATACAATAAATATCTTTGAAGGATACATCTCCCTTAAACCATCTTCGTCTTTAAACATTAATATTGGGAAAAAGGCAATGAAATGGGGCAAAGGATATGCATGGACACCGGTTGCATTCTTCGACAGAACAAAGAATCCTGATGATCCGGATCTTGCACTTGAGGGTTTTATCAGTTTGTCGGCAGACTACACTAAAAGTTATTCAGGATCGTTAAAAACCATATCTTTTACCCCCGTGTTACTTCCTGTTTATGACAATATAAATGATGAGTTCGGGGAGACTGATAAACTAAATTTCGGTGGAAAAGTCTATCTTCTTTTGTATGATACTGATATTGATTTTATCATGCTTGCAGGTGGCAGCAAAACTAAAAGATTTGGTTTTGATTTCTCAAGAAATATCACCCCAAACTTTGAGATACATGGAGAATTTGCATTTGTCAATAATTTCGAGAAAAAATTTATTAACAGCACAGGCAATATTTCTGTCGATGAGTATGATGCGGAAAGTTATCTTTTTGGAATCAGATATCTAACTAAAGTAGACACAACATTTATCGTTGAATATTACCATAACAACACAGGATTTACTGATGAGGAGATGCAGAATTATTTTTCTTTTATCAATACAGCATATAAAACATATACTTCTTCAGGAAATGACAATAATCTTCAAAAGGCGTTAGATCTTACAGAAGGAAACTATGGAAGAATGAATCCGATGAGAGATTACCTTTATGTGCGTGTTAGTCAGAAGGAGCCCTTTAATATTCTCTATTTCACTCCTTCTATCACAGGAATAGTCAACATAAATGATAAGAGTTTTTCCGTTTCTCCCGAACTGCTTTATACTGGTGTCACAAATCTGGGACTACGATTGAAAACCACTTTTCTTTCGGGACAAAGCAATAGTGAGTATGGAGAAAAATACAATGATTGTAGGATTGAATTAATGGCAAGATATTACTTTTAACCTTTGGTATAATGATAAAATGTTGAAATATAAGATAATATTAGCATCAAAGTCAAAGAGACGTTCAAAGATACTTAAAGAATGCGGAATACCTCACGAAGTTGTTGTAAGCAATATTCATGAGAAGATGGACCATAAAAAGGGAGCGAAGTTCAACGTTTTGCATAATGCCCAGGTCAAGGCCAAAAAAATAGCGGTCGGATATAAGGAGATGATAAAGAAAACGTCCGTTTTTTTAACCAAAAAATTTCTTCTTGAAATTTATGGATACCAGATGATATCATGGTTAAAGAATTAGGTTAAGAATTCTATGTTAATCAAAAACCTACTTTTAACAGTTTTTTAACTATAAGGAATATTTATAATGCTTATTGGATATGCTAGAGTTTCAACACATGACCAGAATCTTGATTTGCAAAAGGATGCGCTTGAAAAAGCCGGATGTAAAAAGATATATGTAGAGCAAATGTCCGGCAGTTCACGTATTAGACCGGAATTAGAAAAAACACTGGAGATGCTTCGCAATGGAGATACTTTAGTTGTTTGGCGTCTAGATCGTTTGGGACGCTCTCTAAAACATCTTATCGAACTGATCTCAAAATTAGAGCAGAGAGAGATTGGCTTTAAAAGCCTGATGGAATCTATGGATACAACTACTTCCGGAGGGAAATTGATTTTTCATATTTTTGGAGCCCTTGCTGAGTTTGAACATAATTTAATCAAGGAGAGAACAAGCGCAGGGTTAGCTGCTGCCAGGGCAAGAGGACGTAACGGAGGAAGGCCGCTAAAACTTGATGAGAAAAAGAGAGAACTAGCAATCAAACTTTACAACGAAAGAGAACGTTCTATAAAGGAAATATGCCAGATTATGGGTGTCTCAAAACCCACACTTTATAGTTATATACACAAACAAGAAAAAACCAAATGTTAAAATATACCCAAATTTGGTTGACAATGTCCACTCTAACGGCTTATAATTGTAAACAGTTTTCGTTTATAAACAATGTAAACGGTTTTCGTTT
>Ga0208648_1000922_pt1 | contig 26564 bp, 21 predicted proteins | sample AntAceMetag02UKL_FD_184772 | JGI IMG/M metagenome (GOLD analysis project Ga0208648, IMG submission 184772) | Saline lake microbial communities from Ace Lake, Antarctica - Antarctic Ace Lake Metagenome 02UKL (SPAdes) (version 2) | ecosystem: Environmental > Aquatic > Non-marine Saline and...
GCCCAAGCTTGGTAGGCATTATGAACCAGAGGCATTAGATCAGTTTCTACCCTGGAACTTGAGTGAAAAAGTTAAGCCTTTAAAGTAAGTAGAGTAGCTTGTCTAGGTGGTAAGAATCGACGGTTACACATAAAAGGTGAAGAGGCGGCTGCTAGTGTTCTTATAGAAGAGGCAAGCAAGCAATCGCGGACTTAACGCTTTAAACGATTAAGGAATATCAAGAGCTCTGACCATTGGTCTTGACCGCTGGTGGTGACTTATTCTGGAGTTATGTTTACATAGGGGGGCCATGCCTGGCGCGCACAAGGTTGATCCAGATGACCGTTGGCAGCGCAGTTTTTTTGCGAAGTTCATTTTATATCAAAGGTCAGTGTTTTGTCAGAGTTCATCGTATATCTGCCAGCGGCATCTGACCACATCGTTATGCATTAAAAGCCTCTGCATACTCAAAATGGGAAAAAGAGGTTGCTGGCTAAATAAAATAGACGTATAGTTTATATTTTTTATATACGTCATTAGGTATTGTTATGCAAACAAAATTAACACTTCGATTAGAAGATTCATTGATACAGCAAGCTAAAAGTTATGCAAAAGAGCATGATAAATCTCTTTCTCAGGTTGTAGCTGATTATTTTCAAATATTGACGCAGCAACCCGAAAAACCAGTAATATCCCCAGTTACCAAGTCATTAATTGGGGTTTTAAGTGGCATTGATCAAAAGGATTATAAAAAACATTTAGAAGAGAAATACCTTTGAAGATAGTATTTGACACAAATATTATCCTAGATGTTTTATTAAACAGAGAGCCTTTTGTTAAATTATCGGCAAATCTTGTTAGCGCAGTAGAAAATAAAAAAATTGAAGGTTTTTTATGTGCAACAACTATTACAACACTGGATTATTTAATTTCAAAAGAAATAAACAGAAATAAAGCAAACGTTGAGGTGCGAAAATTATTGAGCATATTCAATATATCGGAAGTTAACTTAAAAGTACTTGAATTGTCATTAAATTCAGAGTTCAAAGACTTTGAAGATGCCGTTCAATATTATTCTGGAGAGTGTCGTAGTGTAGGTGGTTTAGTTACAAGAAATACCAAAGATTATAAACAAGCAAAATTACCTATTTATACTCCAGATGAATTATGGGGGATTATCTCAATTAATCAACAAAACAAAGCATAACGAATAAGGTTAGCACTTGTTCTTCGAGTCGCTCGGCTAACTAAAGTTTTATTATAGATTGTCGTGTTACACCGATTCGATTTGCTTCCTCATTCGAGGAGTCTATTATCCAAACAGGGAAATCGACATTAACTCTTTAAAATGCCGTGCTTTCTTAAATTAGGGGTAAAGGAGTCGGGTAAAGGAGTCGGAGTTGTTGATTTCTACATGTTTCAGCGCAGCCTTTAAATCACTCAAAAAGCGAAAATAATCTGCTGCGCGTTGAAAGACATTTTGATGATTATTACTCCCCGATGCAATATATATAAAGGTTTGTCTGGAATAACAATTCAGGGTCATCTGGTCATAAAATACCACTTTATAGAACGAAAACTGTATCCTGACCTGGAGACACTGGCAGGGGATATCAATAACTCCTCCTTCCTTGGTCTTTAAGCGTTTCCATCCCTGGGTTAAACGCTATCCTTCCAGTGTGATAGTTGATGATTATTGCGCATCTGTCCAGTGTCAATATTGCTGTTATTGTTAAATCGACAGGCATAAAAAAACCGGTCACTCTTTTACAGTTAACCGGTTCTTAAATTTGGTGGAGGCGGCGGGGATTGAACCCGCGTCCGCAAGCACTCCGCCTAAAGGTCTACATGCTTGTCTCGTACTTTTAATTTAACTAATGACTACCCGTCGAGCCAAGAAAATCATCAGCGATCTCGATTGGATTTAACGTTTTGGACTCCGAACTAAGTCTTGACGCGATCTTATGTAAAGTGATCTCTGAATGTTTCCTCCGAGGAAAAAACGCTATACGCATAAGCACATATAGTCAGAGAAATGGTGCTGTGTTTAAGCAGCTAAAGCCATTGAGTAGTTTTCGTCATTTGCGAATACATTTTTTCAGTAGATTTTACGAGGTGTACTGTCCTCGGCATGCACTCAAGGTTTTGCTACCCACGTCGAAACCAGGTCGCCCCCCAGGGGTGTTACTAACAAATAAGATCGTTACGTTTAATTAGAGTTTTAAGTCCTAACATAAAAAGTATGCTGATTTGTTATGTGTGTTTTGACAAGTCGCATCCTATCAGAGACTGCGACTTGTTGATTGGCCTTTAGATAACGTTTACGTTTTCAGCTTGTGGGCCTTTTTGGCCTTGTGCAACTGTAAACTCAACTTGCTGGCCTTCGTCTAATGACTTGTAACCGCCTGCGTTATTGATTTGTTGAAAATGTACGAAAACATCGGGGCCTGATTGTTGTTCAATAAAGCCATAGCCTTTATCAGAATTAAACCATTTAACGGTGCCAGTAGTTGTAGTAGACATAATGAGTCCTATAATATTTTATATATAAAGCCTTAGAATAAGGCGGGTAAAGCTGATAATGAGGAAATTACTTAATGAAGAACAGGACGAGCGACTACAGAACAAACAGGAGAGACATCGAATTGGTAAAACAAGGGTAAATCAAATTTTCTAGCTGGTGCCAATTATAGGTGGATTATTGGAATTGTCAAATATTATTTTATTCTTATATTGAACCACATTTGCTTAGACTCTCGCTAAATACTTTTTATACTTAACCCTGAACGGAAAGCACGATAGGTTCGATTAGCGTAGTGTAATCGGGCGCATGTTATTCATCGCTGCCCACCGCGTAATATTTATATCGCCTCCCTACAGGGCAAATAAATACCCTGATCAACGTATTGATGAAAAGTAGAGTAAGGCTAATCAATAACACGTCTTACTAAACCATGTTGCAAAGGATTCACATGCACGTAGTCGACATAGCGCTGATAGTCCAAATCGTCACGAATGAAATGTTCTTAGTCATGCCGTTGCCATAGATTAACCGTAAAAAAATAGCTTCCCCCAGGAATGAATGTTTGCCGATAATTGGGCATGATGTTGTATTATTATGGCGTGTGAGTGAATGTCAATTTAGATAATCATTCGTCCGATTACGCTGCGCTAATCGGACCTACCATGCTAAGTGGGAATAATTGACGGTTACGATTAAAACCTGTTATAGGCAAGTACATTTTAAATGGCGATCGCCATACGTTTCATCGATACGCCCCACAGGTGGCCAGTATTTATTCTCATATTGACTGTTATCTGGAAAGAATGCCTGTTGTTTGCTATACGGGTGTGGCCACTCATCCGCGATCAGGCTTAATTGCGTATGTGGGGCATTAATCAATAGATTGTCTTGTTTGCTTGCAGAGCCGTTTTCTATAGCTGCTATTTCTTTACGAATACAAATCAGAGCGGCACAAAACTTATCTAGCTCAGGCTTATTTTCACTTTCAGTGGGCTCTATCATCAGCGTTTCGTGTACTGGAAAAGAAACGGTAGGTGCATGATAGCCGTAATCAATTAAGCGTTTTGCAATATCGTTTACGGTGATTCCGCTGGTTTTATTAAAGGCACTACAATCTATGATGCATTCGTGAGCAATCCAGCCATTTTTCCCCTTGTATAAAATAGGGTAGTGGGGAGCGAGTTTCATGGCTATGTAATTAGCATTTAAGATAGCGGTTAAAGTGCTCTTTTTAAGTCCTGCTGCACCCATCATGGCAATATAGGCCCAGGGAACACTGAGGATATTCGCTGATCCCCAGGGGGCAGCTGAAATAGTGCCTATACTGCTGTTACCATTTGCTGCAGGATTTACGCCTGATACAACAGGATGTACTGGCAAATATTTAATTAAATGCTCGCCTACACCAATAGGTCCAACTCCTGGGCCTCCACCGCCATGCGGAATACTAAATGTTTTGTGTAAGTTGAGATGCGCAACATCTGCGCCTATTTTTCCAGGCCGAGTTACACCCACCAGTGCATTAAAATTTGCTCCATCTAAATACACCTGGCCACCATGTTGATGGATTATTTGGCAAATTTGACAGAATGATTCTTCAAATACTCCGTGTGTGGATGGGTAGGTAATCATGATGGCAGCCAGAGAGCTGGAATATACAGTAACAATTTCTTTAAGTTTTTCCAGACTTATATTGCCCTGTTTGTCACAAGGAATATTTACAATAGTGTAACCTGCCAAAGCTGCGCTTGCTGGGTTAGTACCATGTGCTGATTCAGGAATCAGGCAAATATTACGCTGACTTTCACCGCGTGATTGATGATATTTTTGAATGACTAACAAACCACTGTATTCGCCTTGAGAGCCGGCATTCGGTTGTAGAGAAAATGCAGAGAAGCCGGTTAAATCACAGAGCATGCTTTCCAGTTCTTCAAATAATTGCTGATAACCTTGCGCCTGGTAAGTCGGAATAAACGGATGCAGGCTGTTAAATTCATACTGTGAGATGGCTTGCAATGAAGTGGCTGAATTTAACTTCATGGTACAAGAACCCAGGGGAATCATGGAGCGATCTAAAGCAATATCCTTGCTCGCCAACAAGCGCATATAACGCATCATTTCTGTTTCTGAATGATAGAGATGAAATACTGGGTGCTGTAAGATCGAGTCTGTTCTAAGTAAAGAGTCTGGTATGCATTCACCAATGTTTTCATCGATTTCTATCAGGTCTGGTAAATTATTACCGGGTAAGGCAAAGATTTTCCAGAGTTGCCGGATTAGCTTTCGAGAACTACTTTGATCTAATGAAATACCCAGGGTATTGCTGTCAATAATACGCAGATTAATCCTCGCTCCTTCTGCTCTTGCGGCTATGCGATGGGCGTTGTAGGGAGTGTGAATGATAATGGTATCAAAGTAAGACTTGTTAATTATCTGATAACCTAACTGTTCTATGCCCTGGGCAAGGATTTGGCTGTAGCGATGTACGCGTTGAGCAATCATTTTTAGCCCATATTCGCCATGATAAACAGCATAAAATCCAGATAAAACGGCTAATAACACCTGCGCTGTGCAAATGTTGCTAGTCGCTTTTTCACGTCTGATATGTTGTTCCCGGGTTTGTAAGCTCATACGATAGGCAATATTACCGTGACTATCCCTGGTTACGCCTATTATTCTGCCTGGCATAGAGCGTTTATGGCTGTCTTTGCAGGCAAAAAAAGCAGCATGAGGCCCGCCATAGCCCATAGGTACTCCAAAGCGTTGCGCATTACCAATAACTATATCGGCATTGAATTCAGCAGGTGCTTTAAGTAATACCAGGCTGAGTAAATCTGTGGCAATAGTAAGTAATGCCGATTTTTCCTGGGCTAGCTTGCCTAGCTGATGAAAATCCTTAACCTCACCTAATGTGTCTGGAGACTGGACAAGGATGCCAAAGCATTGCTGCTGAGCAAAATCCTCTAAGGGATCGCCTAAGACTATTTTTAGATCGAGCGGTTTTGCATGTGTTTGCAGAACAGCAATCGTTTGTGGATGGCAATGCTTATCGACAAAATAGTTATTCGAGTCACTTTTACTCAGGCGTCGGCTCATATTCATTGCTTCAGCAGCCGCTGTAGCTTCATCTAACAGCGATGCATTAGCAATATCCATAGCTGTTAAATCAATGATCAATTGTTGAAAATTAATAAGTGCTTCCAGACGGCCCTGACTCACTTCTGCCTGGTATGGTGTATAGGCTGTATACCAGGATGGGTTTTCCAGAACATTACGTTTTATGACGGCGGGCATGACGGTATCGTAATAACCCATTCCGATCAATGATGTGAAGGTTTTGTTACGCGCGCGTATTTTACGTAAATAAACGATTGCTGCACGCTCGCTGATAGCATCGACTAATGCTAAAGGGTCGTGATCGACTATATTGTCAGGAAAAGCAGTTGGGATTATATCTTCCAGCGTTTGTAAGCCCAGTTCGTTTAATGTTTCTTGAATTTGTTGGGCATTCGAACCTATGTGGCGATGCACGAAGTTCCCACGCATTTCCAATTCTGATAAAGGTGTTTTTCTATTGGTCATATTAAGTACCTTGGCAATATGAGAGTAGTATTGGCTCAGCGGTAATAGCGATGTTTTACAAAAGGCAGTTGGGTAACGGTGACTGCAATATCCTTATTGCGTTGTTTGCAAACAAGCAGGCTGCCGGGGGCAATAAGTTCAGTTACGACATACGCCATGGCAACCGGTTTTTGTATGCTCGCTCCAAAACTGCCGCTAGTGATATAACCGGCTCTATTGCCCTGCAGGTCAAATAATTCGGATCCTTCTCTGAGTATGCTTTTGCTACTTGTAGCAATCCCGACTCGATAGTGTTCTGCCCCTTCGAGAAATTGATAGCGGACTCTTTTTGCACCTAAATAGTCAGTTCGATCTTTTGCGACTAGCCAGGATAAATTTGCTTCCACTGCAGTTATCTCTGCTGAAAGTTCATGACCATACAAGCAAAGTCCTGCCTCCAGACGTAGGCTATCTCGCGCTCCCAGGCCTATAGGTAATACTTCGCTATGAGACAGCAGTAGTTGCGCTAGATCACGGGCATTATTATTGGCAACGGAAATTTCAAAACCATCTTCACCGGTATAACCGCTACGGCTAATAGTGCAGGGGATGTTATTAATACGTGTTTGCCTGACACTCATATAAGGCATAGCGTCAAGCTGGGTATCGTACTGCTTAAGTACCGTAATGGCTTGTGGTCCTTGTAATGCTAACAGGGCTTGCTCTGGTTGAAATGTAATCTGGCAGTGGTGAGGCAGGTGATTCTGCAGGTGTTGTAAGACTATGTTTTTACGGGAGGCGTTAACAATTAGAAGCAGATGAGTACCTAGGTTTGCAATGATCAAATCATCAATAATTCCTCCAGACTTATTGGTCAGCACAGTATAGCGTTGCTTTCCTGTGTCCAGGTTCTGTATGTTGCTCGGGACTAGTTTTTCTAATTCGGCAGCGGATTGCTCTCCACTCAGGTGTATTTGTCCCATATGGGAAATATCAAATAAGCCTGCTAGAGAGCGAGTATGCAGGTGTTCTTTAATTATTCCCGTGGGATAGTGTAAGGGCATTGCGTAACCAGCAAAAGGAGTCATTTTTGCTTTCAGTTCAGTATGCAGTGAATATAATGCGGTTTGTTCAATAATATGCATAGCAATATTTGTCTGGTTTCAGGTGAAAATAAGGAACTTGCTACTTTTATTGTTCTTATTATTTTCTTACTATAGTAGAAAAGAGAAGTTTGCGTGCGTTTTTTAAGAAAAATCTGGCAGAACAATAAAAACACAGATAAATGTGCTAATTAACCGTATAAAAAAGGTACAATGCTAGGGTTTATGGCAAACGGAAATTAGGAAAACTAGTGACACAGCGAATTATTAAAATTGCAACACGGCAAAGCCCTCTGGCATTATGGCAGGCTGAGGATGTAGCGGAACGACTGCAACAAGCCCACCCTGGCATAAAAACCGAGTTAGTGAAAATGGTCACTAAAGGCGATAAAATCCTCGATGCTCCTTTAGCTAAAATTGGTGGCAAAGGTTTATTTGTTAAAGAGTTAGAGCAGGGCATGCTAGAAGGTACGGCTGACATAGCAGTACACTCCATGAAAGATGTCCCGGTTGAATTTCCAGAAGGGCTGCACTTAGCCGTTATTCTACCGCGCGAAGACCCTTATGATGCATATGTATCTAATAAGTATAAATCGATAGAAGAGTTACCCGTCGGTGCGAAGATTGGGACCTCAAGTTTACGTCGTCAATGCCAATTTTCAGAGCGTCAACCGCATGCGCAAATTTTATCCCTAAGAGGCAATGTAAATACTCGTCTGTCCAAACTGGATGCAGGCGATTATGATGCCATCATCCTGGCGGCTGCCGGGTTAAAGCGTCTGGGCTTCACGCATAGAATTACGCAGTTGCTAGACAGCAGCGTCAGCTTACCCGCGATAGGGCAAGGGGCTGTCGGCATTGAATGTCGAATAGATGATGTCGAAATGAATCAATTACTGGCTCCATTACAAGATGTTGAAAGCACTATTAGAGTGAGTGCAGAGCGAGCCATGAACGAGCGATTGAGTGGTGGTTGTCAGGTGCCTATTGCCGGGTTTGCAGAGTTACAAGGCGAACAACTATTTATGCGTGGATTAGTTGGCAAACCTGATGGCAGTATTATTTATCGCGCAGAAAAAACGGGCCCAATAGAAGAGGCCGAGTCGATTGGTCGAGCAGTAGCTGATGAACTCCTGGCAAAAGGCGCAGGCGAGATTTTAAAGGCATTATACGCATAAGCCTGAATAGCTATTGCATGAAAAAATGATGTACTCAGGAAAAAAAATATTAGTCACACGCCCCAGCCATCAATCGGAAAATATGTGTAAGCTGATTGAACAACAAGGCTGGCAAGCTATTCGTTTTCCGGCGATAGCAGTTAAAGCCAGGTCATTATCTACGCAAGAGCTAAAGCGAGTGCAAAATATAGATCTATATCAAAAGGTTTTTTTTGTCAGTGTCAATGCGGTAAATTTTGCACTACAGATAATTAATGGCAAAATGGAGCGTTTGCAAAAAGTCTCTTGTATCGCGGTGGGTAACGCAAGCTATAAGGCTTTAACAGCTTACGGAATGAGCAATGTATTAGTGCCGGAGCAGGGGTTTAATAGCGAAGAGATACTGGCCATGCCTGAAATGCAGGACATGCGAGGACAATCCTGCCTGATTATAAGAGGGGAAGGTGGCCGGGAAATATTGGCAGCTAGCTTGAGGGCGCGTGGTGCTAAAGTAGACTATCTGGAAGTATATAAGCGCGTGGTACCGGTATCTGATAATCGTTTGGTAAGCGAATATTTGCAGCATAAGGCAATCGCTGCCATCCTTATTTATAGTGGAGATGCACTAAAAAATCTGCTACAAATGCTGGCTAAACACGATATTAATAACAATTTGCTAAATACCCCTCTCGTAGTTATTAGCCAGAGAGTAGAGTGTTTGGCTAAAAAAATTGGATTTAAGAATATTATTATTGCTGATGAAGCATCTGATTCAGCAATGATGAATGCATTATTGAATGGGGAAGAATGTGGCTGAAATTATAGAAGAGCAAAATCAACAAAAGGTAGTGCCAACTCAGGCACCAGCATCTAAGCAAAAGAAATCTGATAATGGAGTTTGGTTTGGACTGGTTATTATATTAATTATCTTAGGCCTGGCTGGTGTAGGTTTTCTATTCTTGCAACAATTGCGTGATGAGCAACAAGACCTGGGGGGGGAGTTAAGTAAGGATTCTCAACAGATGCAGGAGTTGACTAAACAAATTTCGGGTTATCAGGAACAGCTGGCTGCAATTCAAACGCATTTATCCGGTTTAAGTACGGAAGTGAATAGTAAGGAAAGTAACTTTGAGCATAAATTAAATGAACATAGCGACTTGCACAATCAACGTTTAGCTAACACTTCTGAGCGATTAAAAGAGTCAATACAGCATATACAACGACAGTTAGGGAAAACAAGAGGTGACTGGTTGGTTGCCGATGCGGAGTATTTATTAAGTGTTGCTAATCGACGCTTGCATTTAATGGGAGATGTTGCTACCGCAATCGAAGCTTTAAAAGCTGCGGATAATCGTTTGCGTGAGAGCGGTGACACAGCGGCCTTCAAAGTGCGGAGCCAGATTGCTAAAGAAATATCCTTAGTTAAAAAAGTAGAAGTTGCAGATGTTGTGGGTATTTATTCAACGCTGGATATGCTGGAAGAAGATGTTGACAAGCTCAATGTATTTCTACCTTACTCGGGTAAGGCGAAAGACCAACAGAGCACAAGTAAAGCCCCATCAGCCACACCTGCGGCGGATGATGCATCAACTGGTGATGTAAATGATATGCTAGATAAGGCAATGGTCGAAATTGAAGGTATTATTACTATCAGGCGCTTAGACAATCCGGTAACGACAATCATTAGCCCGGAACAGAAAGCATTTATAACTGAGCAACTAGGCACCAAGCTAGCTATAGTCAAGCTCGCGTTAGTACAACATAATGATGCGCTTTACCAGGCCGGAATTGATGATACTGAACAATGGTTAAATAAAAACTTTACTAAAGATGCGGAATATAAACATTTTCTCACCGAATTAGAGCAATTAAAAACGATACAGCTAAGAAGTAATTTTCCAGACATCAGTCAGTCACTCAAAATGCTAAGAGATATCGCTAAACTAAGACTGGATACAGATAAGGCCTCGCAGACTGAGCCAGATTTAGAGTCCAAACCCTTAACGCAACCTGAAACTCAGGAAGCTCAATAAAAAGAAAATTGTATTATGAAAAATATTCTATTTTTTTTAGGAACATTAGTCGCTGCTCTTGGTTTTGCCTTTATTGTTCATCAATGGATGCTGCAATATAATGATCCAGGCTATGTGCTAATTGGTGTCGGCCATTGGGCTATGGAGACATCCTTAATTGTCTTTTCTGTAGCACTGATTATCAGTTTCTTTGTTTTCTATGTCTTGTTCAGGACTTTGGGCTGGTTAATTCGGCTTCCTGGAAAAATCAGAACGCGTGGTAAATCAGTTAAATTTAATCGTTCACAAGATGCCCTGATTGCAGGTCTTGTTGATTCAGCAGAAGGCAATTGGGAGCGCGCAGAAAGAACTTTAATCAAGCACGCTTCAAATAGCGGTGCGCCTTTAATACATTATTTAACTGCTGCACGTGCCGCGCACTCTCGTGGAGCAATGGATAAGCGTGATGAATATTTACGCCGTGCAACCAAAGATGCCCCGGGATCTGAGATAGCAGTTGGCTTAACCCAGGCGGAATTAAATTTATCTCAAAAACAATTTGATCAGGCGCTGGAAACATTAACAAAATTGCATTCTATTGACTCTTCACATGCCAGCGTTTTAAAAATGCTACATCAAACTTATCAGCAGTTAGGCGACTGGAAAGCGATTCGTTCCTTGTTACCTGCCTTGCATGAGAATAAAGTTTTTATGGAAACAGAAGTGAAATTATTAGAAGTAGAGACCTACAGTGTTTTACTTAAGGAAGCTTCAGAACATGCAGATGCACGAGAAATTCAGGAGCTTTGGGCAAGTGTTCCTGAGCATGTTAAAACGATGCCGGGAGTACCAGCCATTTATTACGCGGCAATGATAGAAGCAGGGGCAGGGGCAAATATTGAACAAGACCTGATAAAATCTTTAAATAATAAATGGGATATGACTTTGCTGGTTTTATTTGGCAGCGTACAGTCTATAGATTTTCGTGGACAGTTAGAAATGGCCGAAAAATGGTTATTGCAACATGGCAATGACTCTATCTTGTTACGTGTTTTGGGCAAAATCTCCATTAAATGTGAATTTTCTGAGAAAGCTAAAAAATACCTGGCTAAAAGCATCGGTGTTGAGCCGACTGTCGAAGCATATCGTATTCTGGGAAACTTTCTTGCAGAGGAAGGTGATCAGCAGCGTGCGAGTGAATGTTACAAGCTAGGCCTTGAGTTGGCGTCAACTCAAGTGGTCAGTCAAGCTAGCAGCATGTAATCTTTGACAGTATGTCTAAGTAAGGTGGGTCTTAATCCGCTCTGTTAACAGTTTCCAGGGTCTTTCTGGGAATTCTAACAGGATATGCTATGTTATAGACGCGTCATAAATCGTATTCCCAGGCTTGGTGTATGAGAGCTAGACAAGTCAATCAACCGTCGCAACAATAGTTGCTCGCCTAGGAGCGGGATGGCCTTCAATAGTCAAATCTGGATTATTCGGATCTAAAAAGTCCTGTAGAGAGTTAAACGTCATCCACGGTGTCGAACGTTGTTCCTGCATACTGGTTTGATTAACATCGACAACGCGTATATCCTTAAAACCACAGCGCTTCATCCAGCCTACTAATGTATCGCAAGTAGGTAGAAACCAAACATTACGCATGCGTGCATATCGGTCTTCAGGAACTAAGACTTCCCCTTGTTTGCCTTCTATTACCAGGGTTTCTAAAACTAGCTCACCACCACTGCGTAAGCAATCGCGTAAATCTGTTAAATGATCAATCGGCGAACGCCGATGGTAGAGTACGCCCATAGAAAACACAGTATCAAAAATATTGGTTTTTGCTGGTATCTCTTCTAGTGTTAGCGGTAAAACATACACAGGCGCTTCACCATATAAACGGCGTATTGCCTGAAACTGTAATACATGCAACTGCACAGGATCAACACCGATTACCATTTGCGCACCAGCGCCCAGCATACGCCAACAGTGATAGCCATTGCCGCAACCTACATCCAGAACCAGGCGCATATTTAAAGGGCTTATATGATCTTTGATGCGGTTCCACTTCCAGTCTGATCGCCACTCGGTATCAAGGTACAAATCAAATAAATCGTAAGGCCCTTTACGCCAGGGAAACAGGTTCTTTAAACCAGTATCAAGTTGCTGCCATTGGGTTTTAGATAGTTCCTCTGCCCGACCAATTTTAAAGCCCTCATTATTAAGCTGTAGACTAGGATTTTTTGGGATAGGTAATTGTTCAACGGCGGCATTCCACTTGGAGAAATTGCCATGTGCTTCAGGATTAAGTTTTTGCTGAATTTGCCCGGGTAAGATGGCGCTCCAGTGTTCTGCATTTCTTGTTATCAGTAGCTCGTAGAGCGGTTCATAGTCAATCATTTCAGCGCAATTATGGAAGCAAAATTAAAATATTGAAACCAGACTTCGGCATTATCAAAGCCTGATTGTAAAAGTCGGTTTTTATGCTCGGAGAACGTTTCAGGAATTAACACATTTTCTAGCGAGGCGCGTTTTTGGCTGATTTCCATATCACTATAGCCATTGGCTTTTTTAAACGCATGATGCATCTCGGTTTGTAAGGCTTGCTGTCTTGTATCGCTAAAAAATAGTTTTTCAGAGAGAATTAATAAACCACCAGGCTGCAGTCCCGCATATATTTTATTAATGAAGGTATTGCGGTCAGACAGAGGAATAAATTGTAAGGTAAAATTCAGTACAACTACCGAGGCGTTTTGTATTTTAATATCCTGAATATCACTACATACCAGTTCAACAGGAATTGATGCGGTATCTCTTGTTATAATTTTTTTACAGCGGGATAACATGGCAGGGGAATTATCTACAGCAATAATTTTACAATTTGGTGCGGAAATTTTATGCCGCATGGAAAGAGTGGCGGCACCTAATGAGCAGCCCAGGTCATAACAAACGCTATCCGCCTGAGCAAAGCGACTAGCTAGCAGGCCAATAGCAGAAATAATAGCACTGTATCCAGGTACAGAACGTTGTATCATATCCGGGAAAACATCGACCACGCTGCTATCGAATTTAAAGCCGTCGATATCGCCCAGCGGACTTGCGTATAAAGTATCTTTTTGTGAATTCATTGTGATTATCATAAAAATAGAATGGTAATTTTACTTAAAAATTACCGCTTTGTACGCAGAAAAACACTTTAAGGAGAAAATGAAAACATGACTCAGCTTAATCAGAACCAACCCAGCCAAAATCAAATTGAACAAGTAAAGGCTTTTTTATTAGGTTTGCAAGATAGTATTTGTGCAGGATTGCAAGCCGAAGATGGTGGCGCTGTGTTTGTCGAAGATTCCTGGGATAGAGAAGAAGGGGGCGGTGGGCAATCACGAGTGTTAACTAATGGAAAGGTTTTTGAACAGGCAGGCGTCAATTTTTCTCATGTATTCGGTCAGAAACTTCCGGCTTCTGCCACAGCGAAACGGCCAGAATTAGAGGGCCGTGATTTTCAGGCCATGGGCGTGTCTTTAGTGATACACCCGCATAACCCTTATGTACCGACTGCTCATGCAAATGTGCGTTTTTTTATCGCCGAAAAAGCAGGTGAAGATCCCATTTGGTGGTTTGGTGGTGGCTTTGATTTAACACCATTTTACCCCTATAAAGAAGATGCTATTGCCTGGCATAAAAGCGCAAAATCTGCTTGTGACCCCTTTGGTGAAGAGGTTTATGCAAAATATAAAAAATGGTGTGATGAATACTTTTACCTCAAGCATCGAGACGAAACACGAGGCGTAGGGGGATTATTTTTTGATGATTTAAATGCACCAGGATTTGAGCAAAGCTTTGCTTTTATGCAAAGTGTGGGAGAACATTTCTTAAAAGCGTATTTGCCGATAGTCAAAAAACGTAAAGCGACAGAATATGGTGAACGCGAGCGTAATTTTCAGCTCTATCGTCGTGGACGATATGTTGAATTTAATCTGGTCTACGATCGTGGCACATTGTTTGGCTTGCAATCAGGAGGGCGTACTGAATCGATACTAATGTCCATGCCGCCAGTCGTACACTGGAAATATGACTGGAGCCCTGAAGAAGGGAGCCCTGAAGCTGTATTGTATACAGATTATTTGCATGCCAGGGACTGGCTGGCTGAGTAGTCTTGTTTAGAGGGTGTTTCGGTCACTAATAACTCATCATTGAAAATATAAGGAAGAATACCATGCGGATTAAATTTCTATGCGGCAGTTTATTTCTAATTGCGTTTACGGCATGTACAACTAAAGCACCCCGCGACTCTGAAGCGGCAATGATGGGTTCAGACCGGGATGCGCATGCTTGCATTTCATCAGCAGGCTATCGTTGGTGTGCAGGCACTCAACAATGTGAACGTCCCTGGGAGCTGGCACAGATACAGAAGTTTGCGAACACTCAGGCCGCATTTGATAAATATTGCGATAACCTTAAGCAGTAGTCGCATTTTAAAGTTTAGAGAAATTTATTAAGCGACAATTTAATTTAATTGGCGGCAACGCACATTCAAGCCATACAGCAAAAGGAGACGGTTTTCTTGAAAATATTGATTACAAATCGATTATTTAGAACAAATATGCCGATAGACAAAGTCTGGACAGTCCGACTTGGCGGGATGCATTTCTGGTTATTTTGCCTGTGTTTATTCTTGACACAATCCTGTATTGCTGGAGAGAAGCAGGGATTTATCAATATTAAAGTTGATTTAAAGGTTCCTCAGTCATCACAAGCAGCCAAAATATGGATACCTTATCCGGTTTCAGGGGAGTATCAACTGATTGAAAATATGGCTATTAAGGGTAATTTTGTATCCTCTGCCATTTATAAAGAATCCAAAAGTGGCGCATTATACCTGTTTGCTGAATGGCCCAAAGAAATCCAGGAAAAAAACCTGGAAATGGGTTTTAAAGTAACTACAAAAGAGCGCCAGAATAGAAATTTGCTAGATACAGGTGCGCCAGTTCCGGTTGAAATACAAAAATATTTAGCGCCAGATTGGTGGATTCCAACTGATGGGAAGGTAGCAGAAATTGCCAATAGTATACAAAAAGATAAAACCGGTATTCTAGAAAAAGCACGCGCTGTTTATGAATGGGTAGTCGAAAATACTTATAGAGATCCTGATGTAAAAGGATGTGGTCTTGGTATCGTGGAGATTACATTAAGCAAACGCAGTGGCAAGTGTGCTGATCTTAGCTCTGTCTATGTTGCTCTGGCTAGAAATATCGGTGTTCCTGCAAGGGAAGTGTTTGGCCTCAGGCTGGGAAATAAAGCAGAGCAAGATATTACCGGTGGCTATCATTGTTGGGCGGAATTTTACTTGCCTGGTACGGGTTGGATTGCAGTTGATCCAGCCGATGTAAGAAAGAAAATGCTGGTCGATAAACTAGAGTTGGCCGATGTAAAAGAGCTTCGAGAATACTTATTTGGAGGGGTTGATGCAGACAGAATGGTGCTCGAAACTGGCGGTAGAGGAATAACTTTACAGCCTGCACAAGAATCTGGCCCGGTTAACTACCTGATGTATCCGTATGCAGAAATTAATGGCAAGGCATTGGACTACTTTGATCCGGAAAATTTTCGTTATTCAGTTCATTTTAAACAACTATAGTCGTTCATCTCACCAGGCTTTGCAGAGTCTTATAATACCTGCTTGTGTAATAAAAGAAAAAGTGACATTCCCTGAGGTATCCCCCAAAAAGATCTATATAAAACAAAATTGTAAGCAGTATTTTTGAGGCACTAAAAGCCAGAATAGCGCTAAGATAATATTTTCTAAGAGAAAAATATGTAGCTGAAAAGCCTTATGACAATCATCAAATCATTCCTGTTCCTGTAAAATTAAATTTGGCTAAATGTCTACTCAGGTTGCTAAAAACTACTCAGAACACTTAACAAATAAGCGATGTCTTTTTCTGTATGACTGCTTGAGACCTGAAGCCTGATTTCTTCTTCTCCTTTAGGTACAACAGGATGGTTTAATCCGGTAGCTAAAATATTATTTGCAAATAAATGCTCGACCAACGCAGCTGTTTTTTTAGTATCGCCAATTAAAACAGGGACTATCGGGTGTTCATTATCCAGCGTTGCAAAACCAGCTTGTATCAATCCCTTTCTTAATAGTCTGGTCAGCTTGCGTAAATGAACCAGTTTTGCCTGTCCTTCTTCGCTATCAACAATCTGTATCGCTGTTAAAGCAGCCGCTGCTTCTGCGGGTGTAATCGGGTTCGAATAGATATAAAGAGGCGCTGTTTCTCTTAAGTAATCTATTACTTTCGCACTGGAAACCACATACCCTCCATTTACACCAAATGCTTTCCCTAAAGTAGCAATTAATACATCCACCTTTGTTCGCGTGACTTCTTCCGTACCCCGCCCTGTTTTACCAGATGCACCTACACCGTGAGAGTCATCAACCAAAGTAATAATACCTTCTTCATATCCCGACTCATGTTGTTTACAGAGTGCTGAAATTTGATCTAATGAAGCAAAATCTCCACGCATACTAAAAATACCATCAGTCACCACACAAACCCGTTTAAACGTTCCCTTATGCGTTTGTAATATTTGATTTAACCCAGCGAAATCAAGATGCGCATAGACTGCTTTTTTAGCGGGTTTTGATAAGCGTATCGCATTTATGATGCAGTTATGATTAAGCGCATCACTGACTACCAGAGTATCTTGAGTAATAAACTGAGGTAATACGCCCATCATTGCTGAATAAGCCGCGCTGAATAACATCGCAGATTCCCGGCCATGAAAATCAGCAAGTTTTTGTTCTAAATCTTTATGGGGTTGATAAGATCCACTGATAAAGCGCACAGCTCCAGGCCCTGTACCAAACATTTCAGCAGCTTTAGCTTCAGAATTAATAACTGCCAAATGCTTGTCTAATCCCAGATACGAATTCGAATTCATGCGTAAAAACGCTTTATCTCCATGACCAGCAAGTAAATATCGGGGACCATATCCATCAGTAGCCACTTTTATAGCAGTAACAATCAATTCATTTCTTTTTGCTGTGCCTTGTTTATCTTTTTCTAACAATTGGTCTGAGAATATTTTATTAATTTTTTCCAGTGACATGATAATCTCCCTATTACCCTACAGTCTTATTGACCAGGATAAATGACGAAAAAAACACGATAACATACTGAATAATTCATTGTTCAATTTAACCTGAACATGAAAATTAACGGCTTGAGATTTTATCTATTCCCTTTCTTTTAACAACAGGACAGAAAGCTCAGAACACCTGACCTCAGCCTATAGATAAAGTCACCTGTCTGAAAATTAATTGCATTAAAATTAATCAATAACAAACCTTTTGTTCTAAAAAAACAAGCAATTATTTGCATACGCATCAGTTTTTGTAACGCTGCCTCTTTTAAATTATCCGAGGCTCATTTCCTCGAGATCAGGTGTTCTGAATCTTGTGAAATGAGAATGATTATGCTATAAGATCTCATAAAGACTAGTAAAAAAGGTAATTCATATGTCCTTGAATAAGTCACCAAATCCACTGCCTTATAATGAACGTATCATTCCATTTACGGCTGGAGATGGGCGACAATTAAACCTGATTAATGTACGTGGCAACACCCCTCCAGATAAAGGTCCGGTTATTCTGGTACATGGTGCGGGTGTACGAGCTAATATATTCAGAGCGCCAGTACAAACTGATATTGTTGATGCGCTAATCTCTGCTGGTTATGATGTCTGGCTGGAAAACTGGCGTGCCAGTATCGATTTTCCAGCCAATTTATGGACACTGGATCAGGCCGCTGTTTACGATCATCCTCAAGCTGTGAAAACCATAATCGCAGAAACCGGTGCAGACACACTAAAGGCTATTATTCATTGCCAGGGTTCTACCAGCTTTACGATGTCAGCTATGGCAGGACTGATTCCTGAAGTCACTACCATAGTTAGTAATGCTGTCTCATTACATCCCGTGGTACCGAAATGGTCAGCTTTTAAACTAAACTATCTTTTGCCCATCGTTAAAATGATGACGCAATATCTAAATCCCCATTGGGGTGTAAAAGCACCTACCTTAATAGCCAAATGTATTACGCTGCTAGTTAATCTTACGCATCATGAATGCCACAATGCAGTGTGTAAACAAGTTAGCTTCACCTATGGCTCAGGTTTCCCTGCTTTGTGGAGCCATGAAAATCTTAACGAAGAAACTCATGAATGGTTAAAAGAGGAATTTTCTGATGTTCCTTTGCGTTTTTTTGAACAGATAACTCGCTGCATTAAACATGGAAGTCTGCTGTCTGTCGAAGGATTTAAAGAGTTAGCCACTGACTTCGCCCAGCAGGGCCCGAAGACTGACGCACGTTTTGCTTTTTTTGCTGGTCAAAACAATCTATGTTTTTTACCGATTAGTCAAATCAAGACATATGAATATTTTTCCGCCTTGCGGGACAATTATCATTCATTGCATATTTTGCCAAATTATGGACACCTTGATGTATTTATGGGGAAAAATGCTGCCCAGGACACCTACCCCTTAATTATTGCCGAACTGGATAAGGACTGAGCCAGATTCAAAACCAGAATCGCAACCTAACCCTCTAGCTGGAGAAAACAATGTTCGGTATTCCCAAACGAATCAAACAATATGCAGGACGATTTGCGCTAGTAGATGGCATTCCCTTCAAACTCCCAGTAGCAGCAACAAATTCACCTGCAATAATGGCTATGTTTCCCATTAATGCTGAAAAAGCCAAAGCATTTTTACCCAAAACGGGAATACACCCGTTCCGTTTATGGAACAAGGCATTGCTAGTTGTCACAGTGATTGATTACCGAGAAACTCCAATTGGCAAATATATAGAATACAGTATTGCCATTGCTTGTACCCATGGAGAAAAACCTGCTCCCAGACTATTGCCGGCTATCTTTATGAATTTTTTTAAGACAGGGCAGTATGTTGTTGACTTACCGGTCTCTTCACAAATCTCTGTTAAAGGCGGTAAAGGTATTTGGGGTATGCCCAAACATCAGGGCAATCTCGATTTTAAAATAACAGAAAACACAGTCAGCAGTCAGTATGACCTGGATGGCAAACTGGTGACTTATATAGAAATCGAAAAGCCTAAAATGACCTGTTTACCAGTTAAAATGCGAGCTTCGAACTATTGTTCGTTTCGCGGCATGCTGATGAAATCAGACATTCTACTTAATACCCATTTTGGCATGCGTTTACTCAGCAAAGCCAAGGCACGTTTTGTGATTGGTGACCATCCACGCCTACAGGCAATGAAAGATCTTGAGATAGAAGATGCGCTTGCAACACTTTTTCTACCGGGGATTAATGGCATTCTGGATGATCATATAGAAAGCTGGTTTCTTGATTATGATCAATTGCCTGAACAAATACCTCAAGGATTTGAATCCGTGATTGACCTTGGGTTAAGCGAGGAATGGCTGTCACCTCCTGATGCCCCCATTCCTCCTGAGTAATACTCAAATAGTCATGAATAAAACAATAAGAAAGGAGACCGGTGATGAATCAGTCTTCTAACATACCGCAAGGTGCAGCTGCAAACGACGCTACATTACCAAAACGAGCATTGATTCTGCCTGGAGGAGGTCTGCGCTTATCTTATGCCGCAGGCGCTTTAGCAGAAATGTTAGCCCATGATCTAAGATTCCAGATAATGGATGGCACCTCGGGTGGCTCATTAAACCTGGCTATGCTTTTGTCCGGGCTAAATATTGATGAGATATGTGATCGCTGGCGTAGCCTTAATATGCTGGATACGATTTCCTTACAATCATTTAAAGAGAGTGTTCGCGATCCTCATTTTATCTCTGCCGGAAGTTCACAGGCATTTCGAGACAAGGTTTTTCCTCATTTGGGCATCGATATTAATAAAATTCGTACAGCACAAGGCGTACAAGGCACGTTTAATGTATGTAATTTTAGTACCAAAATGAATACGGTGATACGCCACCAGGATATGACTGAAGATTATCTAATAGCCGGAATGTCACTCCCTGGCACATTACCTCCGGTACAAATAAACGGTGTTAACTATCTTGATTCCGGCTTTATTCAGGATGCCAATTTAATGGAGGCAGTGAAGTCCGGTGCCAATGAGTTATGGTTAATCTGGATTATGGGTAATATACCGAGATACCGTAGTGGCGTTTTAAACTTGTATGTACAAATGCTGGAGATGAGTGCCAACGGCGCATTAATTAAAGAAATTGAGGAAATTCAGGTTATCAACACAAGAATCAGTAATGGTGAGCAGGTATACGGCCATCATCAACCGATCAGGTTGCACCTGATAAAGCCAGAACACCCTTTGCCACTAGACTCGGCATTATATACAGGAGAGATAAACCACACCCGTCTCATTGAAATGGGACGGACAGATGCTAGAAATTACTTTAACAACATGCAACAGGAGGGGGTTCAATTAGAACCCAGTGTGCTAACCATGACAGAACAAAATCCAGGTATTTTTTTTAAAGAAACCATGAAGGGTGGTTTTTCACTCAATACAACAGACCCGAAACAAGGTAAAAATCTGGGAAACCAGGCAGGCACCGAATTAAAAATGCATGCGGAAGTAAGCATTGATGATATTGATAAATTTATCGAACAGGCAGAGCATCCGGGCCATTTAGCAGGTAGTATTGATTTCACACCGTTGGGTACAGGAATTTCTGCTCATACAGGTGTTTTCAATCTATTCAACCCTACCGATGACCCAAAATTGAAATTAATGGTTTACGAATTAGCTTTTGAACATCAAGGGCAAAATTATTATCTAGCCGGAAAAAAAGAAGTGCGTGAAGACCCGCTATTTGATTTATGGTCAGATACCACAACCTTATATACACAACTGCATAAGGGCAATGATAAGTCAGGTGACGTAGTTGGCGCCGGTATCTTAACTCTGGGTGTTACCGATTTGATTAAATTAATATCAACTGTAAAAGTGACGAACGCTGAATCAGGCACAGATAAAGTTGCAACCATTGCTAAATTTGGACGCTTTTTTATGGGTGAGCTTTGGGACACATATGTAAGGCATGTTTGATGGTTGTATCTGCTTAACCTATTTCGCATAATAACAATAACGGAGGATAGACAGAATGTCGATTAATTATGATTACGAGGCCATTGTTATAGGCAGTGGATTTGGAGGATCCATTAATACCTGTCGATTATCAAAAAAATGGCCAGGTAAGGTTATGTTACTGGAACGTGGAAAACGATATCCAATGGGATCTTTTCCACGTTCACCTCATGAAATGACTAACAATTTCTGGAATATTGTCCGCGAAGACCGAAAAAGGCCAAAAAACATCGGCAGCAAAGATATGCACGGCATGTTTGATGTGCGTAATTTTGAACATATTGATGCTCTGGTTAGCGCTGGCCTGGGTGGTGGTTCATTGATTTATGCCAATGTATTTTTACAGCCACCGGATGAAGTTTTTGATGATAATTGGCCGGAAACATGTAAGAAACAAGTGTTACAACCCTATTATCAAGTCAGCAAAGAAGTGCTGGGTGCCCGGCCGATTCCACAAAATGCAGAGCCACGAAGAAAAGTTATTCGTACTGAAGCTTTTAAGGCATTCGCAGAATCAGATGGACGCGAATCACAATTGCTGGATATTAACGTTTTTTTCGGCAATGATTTTGACAAGCCACTAGACATAGGCGTACAGGATAAAAACCGTTATGGTGCTGTGCAAACTTCCTGCATATATTGCGCAGAATGTGATGTCGGCTGCAACACACATTCCAAAAACACACTGGATCTAAATTATTTGCATGTCGCCGAAACAGAACATAAAGCAGAGATTAAAACTGAAGTATTGGCAGAAAAAATTGTCCCTTTGAACGCACAAGGTGAAGAAGATGCCAGTGCCAATGGTGAATTCGGTTACCGGGTTTATTGGCTAGACCTCCTGAATGATAAGCAGGAACAATACGCTGACACTCACCGGGTAGTAGTCTCTGCCGGCACATTAGGAACCAATGAATTTTTAATGCGTTGTCGAGATGTCTACAAAACGCTACCGGACATCAATCAAAATCTGGGCAAACATTTTTCTGGCAATGGTGATTTTTTGTCATTCGTCATTGATGGGGAAAAACCGATAAATCCTAATTATGGCCCGGTAATTACTCAAGGGACCGACTACAATCTATTTAAAAACTTTAATCGTGACACTGCTTTTATACTGGAAGATGCCAGTTATCCGAATTTTGCCGCATGGTATTCAGAAGGAATCAAGCCGGGGTTTTTCCAACTGTATGCCTTAATCAGAGCTGCCAAATTACTATTTGAGCGTTTTAAAAATGGCATTAGCACAGGCCGAATTGGATATGCTTTTAATGAATTACTCAAAGGAGATGTATCGTATACCACGAGTGTTTTGTTATGTATGGGGATCGATAAAAGTAACGGCGTGATGGAACTAGATAATCAAGGCTTTCTGAATGTGAAATGGCCTTATAAAGATAGTATGCCTCTATACCAGGCTATTTTAGATATGGGCGAGCGCTTTAAGGGCTGGTGTAGTGGTAAATTGTTCGTCCCTCTGCCTAACTGGTTATGGCCGATGAAAAATAATATTACCGTACATGCTTTAGGTGGCTGTCGAATAGCCGATGACCCAGCCAACGGAGTTACCAGTGCCAAGGTAGAAACTTTTGGTCAGGTGTTTGGCTATACAGGATTGTATGTTGCCGATGGCTCTTTGCTACCAACCGCAGTCGGTGCTAACCCGGTGGCGACTATTTCAGCTTTATCTGAGCGTGTCGCGGAAGGTATTACTGGCATTAAACCGAATGCTGATTTAACAAACTAAGCCTTTGTTTAGGAACCTGTCCAGGAATAAACAACAGCGTTGGACAGGTTCTTGTGGTTTAACACTATGTTTAATAAACAAAGCGGACTGAGGTCCGCTCTACAAAAGCTTCAAAAAACAGTCAAAAAAGGAGTCCAGATAATGAATGGCGAACAGAACAATGAAAATAAACAACCAGGATTCCTGCAACAGATAACTAAAGCATATGGTTTTGGCGAAGTAGATGATCAATTCCTGGAAATGATCGGTGAGATATCTGAAAACCCAGGTAATCGTTTTTGTGTCAGCATTAGTGATATACATTTAACCGATGGTACTGTTGGATTCCAGAATCTTAGCAATTATACCTGGGATGCCTTTTACGGCACTATAAGGCAACATTGCATCAATTATCATATCAATGAATTAGTCCTGGTACTTGATGGCGATATCGTTGATATGATCCGCAGCAGCAAATGGGCTGAAAATAATATCTACCCCTGGGAGCGCGAGAAAAAGGCTGAGTTCTCAGCGGTGGTAAATGACATTATCAAAGATATCGTTGAAAAAGAGCATAGTTACTTTTTTAGTTGGCTGCAAAATATAGAAAGTAAGTTAAAGAATGATGATAAGACCAATGTTGAACGGGTAAAAATAGTCGTTTTGCTGGGTAATCATGATAAAGAATTGTTCTGCGATCAACAGGCTCTTAGCTATTTTTATGAAAAAGGACTGGGACAGAAAATATCCAAAATTACTCAACAGGAGCGCCAGGCATTGGGGCGCATGTATGGTGATGAACACATGTTCATGGATCTAAAACAGGCTCCTTATCTGCCATTCTATTATGGTGACCAAGGCTTTCGTTTTTTTACCACTCACGGACAGTGGCGCGACAAGGAAAACAGTCACGCTGTTAAAGCAACAGACAGTAAGCCCGGATGGTCTGCAGCTGATGGCTGGAATATAGATGCCTGGCAACAACTAAGATTTTCTCCTTTTTTTCAACCTTGTTTTGGCGATACAGTTGCGGCCGGGGTGTTATCGACCTTTATTTATAAGGTGAAGAAAAAATTAAAAAATGAAAAATATGAAGATCCGCGTCTAAACTGTATTCTGGACGAGCTAGACCTGTATAGACCGACTTATGCCGCAGTTACCAGGATACTAGATGAAACATCCGAAATGCGCAGTGAGGAAAGAAAATATAAGGCGATTAAAATCATCGAGGAAACACTCTATGAATGTATTACCGATTGGTTAAGCTGGCCATATACTTATCAATCTTCGCCCTTTATTCGCTGTGTAGGGCTAAAGCTATTCAAACGCATACTTGAAATCATGAAGTCATTAGGCCACGGCCTTGAAATAAACGCTATTGCCGGATTGATGCGTATCCTGGCTTTTTTCAACCGCTATCACAAACCCGGGGTTAGTTTTGCTGAAATGAAAAAATTCCCCAGTTTTATGCCGGCTTATCAACATTATAATTTTCAGATTCACGGAGAAGGCCATACCCACCAGGCTTTACAAGAAGAGCCTAATATAGGGGGTAAGCATCCTAGCACTTATATTAACTTCGGCACCTGGCGTGACCAGATTCTGCCTAGAAAAAAACACGGTTACCGGAGACGTGGAGTGCTACGTGCATTGTTTATCCTAGACCTCGTAAATTATACAAAAACGGCAAACGAATTCCCCCGCTCTTTCGATTATTTTGTCGAAGATATTATACACTGGGGGGACTTTAAGGATGCATTGGATAAAACGGGACATGCTGAGCCGAAAATTTAACCACGAGTTTTTCTAGCATATCCTCAACCATCGTAGACAAAGTATATTCCGGTTGCCAGCCCCATTCCTGGGTAGCACAACTATCATCCATATGTTTCGGCCATGAATTTGCAATTGCTTGACGCACAGGATCGATTTTATAAGTGATCGTAAAGTCGGGAATATGCTTTTTAATTTCTGCCGCTAGCTGTTGCGGCGTGATACTCATGGCCGTTACATTAAAGGCGTTACGATGAATCAACTGTGCAGCATCTGCTTGCATTAAGTTAATCGCTGCATTGATTGCGTCCGGCATATACATCATATCCAGCTGGGTATCGGCTTGAAGAAAACACTGATAGGTTTTTTGTTGCAATGCAGCATAGAATATTTCTACTGCATAATCCGTGGTACCTCCACCGGCTTCAGTTTTATATGAAATTAATCCGGGATATCTTAAGCCTCGTGTATCAACAGCAAATCGCTGTTGATAATAATCACAAAGTAATTCACCGGAAACCTTGGTCACACCATACATAGTCTTAGGCCGTAGAATGGTATCTTGTGGTGTATTAATGGCGGGTGCCTGAGGTCCAAACACACCTATCGAACTGGGGAAAAACACTGAACAATGCATCATTCGGGCTGTCTCCAGGACATTAAATAATCCATTCATATTAATATCCCAGGCCTTTTGCGGTGTTTTCTCTGCCACAGCAGATAATAAAGAAGCCAGATGAAATATGGTATCAATCTGATGGTCATTAACCACACCCATCAGCGCAGATAGGTCTCTGACATCAAGATGTATAAATGGCCCCGTTTCTAGTAATTCCTGACTCGGCTGCCTGGAATGCCCCGCTGCAAAAACATTATTATTTGCATATTTTAAACGCAGGGCCATGGTCAATTCTGAACCTATTTGTCCGGTTGCACCGATGACTAAGATTTTTTTCATGGTAACCTATTTGCTAAAGCAGATCCTTGTGCTATTGAACCATTTATGGTCTTGAAATAAATTAAACAGGCTATCCGTTTAACGCAAGTGATACTGTTATCTTATTTCTTTCGGTTGGTTTGCATATGTAAAAACACGGCAAAAGATCGACTCATGTACCAAACGGATAAGCCGTTAAAGTCATTCTAACAGCAAACTCCTCGTGTCAAGGTAAATCCAGAACTTTGGAACCGACCGAAAGGTCGTAAAATTAGTTAATATTACCCAGTGGGTGAGAGCAGAAAACCGCTCAATTCCCACCTGACAAACCTAGCCATTCTTGTCAGTAATGAACCTGCGTGCATAGCCAATAGGGTGTGTATGAAGCCAGGTGTAGTGAGTGCGTAGGCTTCCCCATGGTGATTTTCGATTGTGTATATTTGTGGTCGATAGGGAAAGCATCGATAACCCGCGATGGTAGCGGGGAAAGCCGACAGTTTGGATTTACTGGAAGGCAAGAGTCTTCAGCGTGTTAAGGCAAGCGCTGGCGACACCACCGTATAGTGGTCAAGTAATTTCGTACAAAACAATCGGTTTTTTTATGCAACTTTTCTTTCTGCCTGAATGGGCGTTAAGTAGCCGTTGTAGCTATGTAATCGAGTGCCGTTGTAG
>Ga0208648_1000924_pt1 | contig 26555 bp, 21 predicted proteins | sample AntAceMetag02UKL_FD_184772 | JGI IMG/M metagenome (GOLD analysis project Ga0208648, IMG submission 184772) | Saline lake microbial communities from Ace Lake, Antarctica - Antarctic Ace Lake Metagenome 02UKL (SPAdes) (version 2) | ecosystem: Environmental > Aquatic > Non-marine Saline and...
TCCCGCTTTTTCCAGAAAGTCCTCCATATAAAAAACCAATAGATTTTAATTTAGTTTGAGCCCAACTCTCAGGAATATCTCCTAGCCACTCAATACCGCTTGGCTTCATTTTGGCATTTGGGTTTAAACCTTTGGTAACGGCTTGGTTTATTATGGCTGCTTTTTGCTCGTTTAGTAGTTCTATTAAAGCCTTTTTCTTTGTAATAAAACGGTCTATCTTTTCGAGTTTGTAATCGAGAAAATTGGCTATGGTTGTTTGTTCGGGTTTTGGGGGGAGAAATAATACAATGTTTTTAAAATCATCATATCTCATATCCCATTGAGAAGGGCGAACACCATATGATAATCTATTATATTCAAAAATATAATTTTTACATCTTAATAAAAAATTAAGAAAATCGCCTTCAACTTTTTTGAAATTAATTTTACAAGTTATATATGCAGGACTAACAATTCCTTCATATTTGGATACACCTAAAGAACCTTGCCAAGTTTTCATTTTGTTTAAAACCAAAGCACCTTTAAATACATATTTATTGTTAGATAAATCTAAACCTGGTTTATTGTGATTATCATCTCTTGAACTTTTAATTATTACACCATAGTCTCTATAAACAGATAACAATTCTTCTTTAGGTCTATTCTTTATTGAATAGATTTTAGTTATTCCCATTATTTTTTGTCTTTCCCAATGCTTAGGAATATCCCCCAACCAATCGATACCACTATCTTTATATTTTGGATATTTATTCATTAGGATATAATTTCTTTAAGTAAACCATCTGTTGTACTTTCTAATGACAAAATATCTTTCGAAATTTCTGATAATGAACGTAATTCCTTGTATTCATAGAAATATTTATTGAATGCAATTTCATAACCAACTTTCATTTTCTTTTTATCGTACCAAGCCTTTTCTGCAAAAGGCAATACTTCACGAGCAAAATAGTCGTCAATATTTTCTTTCATTGGTACATTTTCGGTATCCTTTAAATCTTTATCCGATTTTGATTTTTCTTTTGCGTCAGTAATTATTCTCCCATTTTCGTCTTTTTCGGGTTGGTGTGTTGTGATTTGATAAAAGCCAAAATCTTCATTGTCAAATATTTTAGAATATTTATTCTCTTCATAATTAAAATACAGATTTTGAATATCAATAATATGATTTGGTGCTAATTCTACTTTTTTATCTCCAAGTCCTTTACGCATTTTTCTGTAAAAATTTTCACTTGAAGCATTAATCAACTGCACTTTGCCTTTTCGTTTTGCTTCTTTTTTATTGCTCAAAATCCAAACATAAGTAGCAATACCAGTATTGTAAAACATATCATTTGGCAGTTGGATAATGCACTCCAACAAATCATTTTCTAAAATGTATTGCCTTATGCCACTTTCTCCACTTCCTGCATCACCAGTAAATAGGGCAGAACCATTTTGAACAGAAGCAATACGGCTTCCACCGTCTTTTGGGTCTTTCATTTTAGAAAGCATATGCAACATAAACATCAACTGTCCATCGTTGCTACGAGAAGTCAGGCAAGTTTTTTCTTTATCGCCTTTGAAGTTTTTAATTTTAAGGTTAAAACGGCTGTCGTTTATTTCAATCTTTTTGGCTGTGCCAACATTCAACTCTTTTTGGTCTTCTTTCCAACTTGTACCGTAAGGTGGGTTGGTAAGCATAAAGTTAAAATTAAGGTTGGGGTCAAAACCATATTTACTAAGCGTAGAGCCAAACTGTATTTTGTCAGGGTCTTCGCCTTTTAGCAACATATCCGATTTACAAACCGCATACATTTCACCTGTGTTTTCTTGTCCGTATAAATGAAAACTTGCTTTCGATTTTATTTCGCCTTCGGGGTCGGTGGCATATTTTTTAGATTGGGTAAGCATTGCTCCCGAACCTGCACAAGGGTCGTAAACTAAATATGTTCCTTGTTGTATTTTGTCTTTTACAGGTAAATACACCAAATGTGTCATTAGTTCAATAATTTCTCGTGGGGTAAAATGTCGCCCTGCTGCCGCATTTGTTTTCTCGTTAAATCTACGGATTAAATCCTCAAACATATATCCCATTGCCATTGGCGAAATTTTCTCTGGTCGTAGTTCCACTTTTGGGCTACAAAATTTTTCAATCAGCGAAAAAGTAATTCCAGTTTCTTCAAAAGTTTCTAACTGATTACGAAACTTAAATTTTTGAATAATGTCTTGCACATTTTCTGAAAATCCGTTTAGATAATCTAATAAATTACTGTCAATATTTTTTGGGTCGTCCAATAACTTTTTCATTGTGTAGGGCGAAGTATTGTAAAACTCTAATCCCGAACCGTGTTGCTCACTTGTAAGCATTCCCGAAAGATTATCGAGTTTGCTTTTAAACTCTTCGTGGGTTTTTAAAACCTTGTCTTTGCTTTTTTCTAAAGCCAAGTCCAATCTGCGTAAAACAGTCATTGGCAAAATCACATCTTGATATTGATTTTCAAGATATTTATTAATCAATACATCATCTGCAACTGTCCAGATGAAGTTGATAATCGGTTGTAATGTATTTGTATCTAAACTCATAAATATTATTTCATTTTTATCTGGGAAACCCTAAAATTAATATATTCCAACAATAATCCAAGTGATAATGCTATGATTTTGAGTATGCAAAGTGTAATTATTTGGAATTGATATAAATATGTTCGATATTTTTTTTAGAATACAACAACTATTTCTTATTTTTTCATCCATAAATTATAATCTTTTAACACATCACTTGGAATATCGTTAACTGTAATTTGATTTCTATACAAAGCTCTTCTTATAAAATTAAAATCGTGAAAATTTAAAGCTGGTTTAAAATTGGAAACTATTATTAATATTTCTTGAATTTTCTTTTTTGAATTCATTTTTGATGCAGCTTTTACCATTTTACTACTTTCTTCAAGCATTTCTAAGGTAACTTCAGGCATATTCGTTAAGTTCTCTTTCTGTAGAATTGCTAATTCTCTAAATGATATATTATAATCCATTTTTTTAATATAATAAATTAATCCTAAGTTGTTTTGATTTTAAAACATATTCGTTAATCAACACCTCTTTATAAATCGTGTGTACCATCAATTAAAGAAATACCGTGTTCTATTCCCCTTATGAAGTCTTTTTTATCTTCTTCGTTATTAATGTATTTTCCTATTGCTATTCCTATTTCATTTCCTACATCACTAATGTCTTGAACAACATTTTCTACTTTTGAAACCCTTTCTGCAATATTAAATAGTACTTCTCTAAAATCTTTTATTTCAAGTTCTCCTGCAATTATATTATCAATTGCTTGTAATTGCTCATCACTTAAGTTGAATTTTTCTAATTTTTCTAATATTTCTTCTTTGTTCATTATTTATATTTTCATAAAAATTCTTCAATAAATATAACTTGTTCTAGCATAGTTGTTTGTTTTCTAATAGCATTAAACTCTGCTTCAGTAATTGTAGAATCTGGTTTGTCTTCTATAAATTCAAAATGAAGCCTTTCTAATTCAATTATTTTATTATATACTTCAACTGATTCATTTTTTATTTCTTGAAGTAAAATATTTGCATATTCTATACAGTTGATATTTTTATAGGCTTTGTAATCTGCTCTGTAATATATATCAGCACCTTTTGAAACAAAATAGTTAAATTCTTTCCACATAGCCTTGTTTACTGCAAAAAATAATAAAGTAGGAATTGTCCCTGCAAGTTTTTGTTTAAATTAAGTGGAGTTTCTAAAATTATGTCAAAATATTCTTTTTTAAGATTAAATTCTTTATACATAAATAAATAACTCAATTGTGTGGATAGCAAAAACATTTTATCTGCATCTGTAAGCTCAATTCTATTTTCTTTAAAAAAAGCTCTAAAACTTTTAATATCTGACAGTAGTATTCCATTTTCTCTAATTGGTTTCATCTTTTATAAAAAAATATTTTCGTTGTTTTAAAATCAAAAATATCATATTAAAACGCACTGGAAATGCGTTTATCTTCTTCTGGAAAATCATGTAAACTATTTTTTAAATTATTTTAGAACTTTTTTTGTTTTCTGGGTGAAACCTGCAACCTTTTATTTGTGCGTTAAGAATGTTTGGCCATTATGAATTACAGGCATTGTTCTACCTGATTATCCTAAAAACTCAACAATTCGTTTTACTTGCTTTGGCAAAAGTGTTCTTAAGCGTTTCATCTTAATCTGATTTATTTCAAGTAATTCTTCACGTATAGGTTTTATCCAATTAAACATTGTTCTTGTGCTTACATTATACATTTCTGCTATTTCACTTATTGTGTATGTCTTTTGGTCTTCCATGTTTGAATAATTATCGTTTTATATTGTTTATGTTGAAATTCCATTGTCCTCTGTAAATATTGCTTTCTTGTATGCTTAATTGTTCAAATAAATTACATCTTTCATCTAAATATTGATTAAACCATATCATTATCATTGAACCATCAAGACGGTCATAAAGTTTTCCATAATAACCCATTTTTATGTTGTTTATAATCAGGTAAATTTCTGCAATACTTAAGCCCTGAAAATTGTTTGCAATCAATCTTGAAATTTCCTTAACTTGCACATCATTTAAGGATTTTCCTAAATTCAAAAAATCACTTAAATGAACTATCCATAACGCTATGTATGCCTTAATAAATGCATTCCCATACTTTTTCTTTATCCACATTATTGAAGGCTCTTTTAATGCAATTACCTGTTGTGTACTTCTAATTTTCTCAAACTTCTTATTGCATTTACTTACTGAGTAATGTTTCATGAAGCTTTCTCCTAAACTCAGGGCTGATATTATTTCCTCTGTCTTCTGTATATTTCCCATATTGTGCATTTTTAATTTTTGATGCTATTTCATTAAATTTTGAATTTATTATTGCTACTGAAAAACGTTCTAGTATCCATGTATCCTGAATATTTTCCAGCATCATTTTGAAATTATCAAGTATCGAACTGTCATCTGGTATTTTTTCTATCTGCTGAAGCATGAACTTAAATTTTTCAATTAATTCAGATATATGTTTCCCATCTTTTCCCGACCAGCAATAAGCTAAACCAATTTTTATGCTGTATATTTCAAGAAATGTATTTTTCATTTTTGTATGCAAGCTACTCTCCTTACTCATGAAATCTTTATTAAGGGGGGCAACTCGCAAGTTGGGGGGATTAATTTTCTTTTTTTCTTCTTTAGTTTTTAAATTTTCAGTCTCTTTTTCAGAGCCAATTTTTATCTTATCAACTTTTAATATTTTAAAATTATTAAAATTAAAATTTTTGATATCCGGCGAATTTTTTTCGCCAAAACAAAGAAATGTATTCTTTGATGTAATCTTTGTTGTATTCTCTGTAGTAGTCTTTGTTGTATTCTCTGTAGTAGTCTTTGTATAATTTTTCCGTTTTTCAGAAATTAGTTTTTCTGGTTTTCGGAATTTTAATTTTCCGTTTTCCAGAAAATTGTTTTGCTGGTTTTCGGAATTTATATTTTCCGATTTTCCGCAAATTATTTTTCCACTTTCCTGAATATTAATTTTCTGCTTTTCATCTTTTTTATTTTCCTGTTTTTCGATAATTGATTTTCTGTTTTTCGGAAAATTCGATCCTTGCTTTAAAGCCTTTTTGATATCTTCAAAATTAATAGCAAAATTCCTTTTGGGTGGCAAGCCAACCACAAACACCTGAATAAACCCCAGTTCTTCTAATATTTTAATAGCTGTTATCTGGTGATTTTTACTTAAACATGTTTCTTGCTTAATCTCTTGTATTGTCTTATATAGCAACCCATTTGACTTTCTTTTCCACCAATACAATAATTGATTTAAAAAAATTGCTGAATTTATACTTCCTGTAATTTCAACAATACTTGGTGAATAAGTAACAGGTGAACCAATAAGCTCTTTTAATTCTTTCATTCTGCTTAATGATTTTTACCTGACTTATTCAACACATAATCCATCGCTTCAGCTTCAATTTCTTCTGAAGTTTTCACATTCCCTTCAAGTATCCATTGTTCAAGCTCCTTACGGATAAAATAAAGTTTGTTGCCCTTCTTTTTGTGTGGAATAAGGTTTCTAGATGTTTTATCATAAATAGTTGCTATTGCAAGATTTAAAAACTCTGACACTTGCTCTACATTCATAATATCTAATACTTTTTTACTCCCATTTATTGCATTACTTTGATTTATTGCTCCACGAACTGCTTTATCAATCAACTGCTCTAAATCTTCTTTTGATGCAACATAAATTTGATTTTCCATCTCTCAATTGTTTTTATAGATTAATAATATTACAGTACAAAGAAAGCATCAATATTGAGGTAAATCCAAATCCGGTTATTAACAACTCTCTGAATGTCAGTTTTCTGCAAATAGCAAAACGTGGCAAAATGCAGCAAATAAAATGTGTTTTTTGAAAAAATAAAATTAAATGGTGTAGAATGTATCAAAATTAATGCAATCGGAACAATCCTAAATGTTGATAACTTTCAAAATCTAATCTATATTTTTTATTGATATGCTTATATCAATAAAAAAATCCCTTGAATTGATTTTTTCAAAGGATTTTCTTCAAATATTTTTGTGATATTATTTCCCAATAGTCGGTAGTTTTGCCACAGCTTCATCTTTTAGTTTGTCAATCACTTTTGCATAGATTGTTGTTGTCTGAATACTTTTATGTCCAAGTAGCTTCGATACAGTATATAAATCAGTTCCATAAGTTAATGCCAGTGTTGCAAATGTATGTCTGCTTACATGAAAATGTAAATGTTTTTTGACTTTAGCATCTTTTGCCCAAATTTTTAATTGTTCGTTTACCTTTTTCTGCTGTGCTTTTGATTTTGGATTTATCTGTGTAATGTATGGGAATAAATAAGTTTTACCTAATTCTAATTCCTTTTTTTCAAGAAATTTATATTCTCCTTTCTTTTTAAATTCTTCAAAATCTGCTTGTCTTTCCTTTATTATATCAATTGCCTGTTCTGATAAAGGAAGATGTTCGTAAGAACTTGTTTTCTTTTGCCTGAATTTTAAAGAATACTTTTCATTATTTTTTTCTCCTGTCTTATCAATATCATCCCAGGATATTCGGTTTACATCTCCCCATCTAAGTCCGCTAAAACACGAAAATAGAAATACTTGTTTTACTTGCTTATTAATTTCTGTTTTTGCATTTGCTAGTTTATTAAGTTCGTCTAATGTAAGATATGTTCGATTTACCTCCTGTCTTTTTACTTTTTGATGTCTTGGAATGCTTTTAAATGGGTTTTCTTTAATGATTTTTTGAGTTACTGCAGAATTCAATGAAATATTTAATGTGTTCAGATAATGAAAAGCTGATGTGTCAGAGACATGACTTCTTAGATGTTTTTGATATTCCAATATCCATTGTTCTGTAATATCTATAAATGGCAAGCGATTATTTTCTCCGATATACTTTTTAATCCTGTTTAATGATGTAACCCATAAGCTGTGAGCTTTCTTTTCTTCATAAACTAACTGTTTCATAAATACAATAAAATCTGCCAATTGTTTTTTTTGGTCAGACAAACCACTTCCTTTAATTATTAATTCATATTCTCTCTGACTCCTTATTCGTTCAGCCAGTTTTCTTTTTTCCTGATTATCTTTTGTGTCTTTTCTCTTATTTGTAATATGGATATTTAAAAACTCATATTTTCTTGTTCTTTTATGAGCAATATCAAGATATAATGATATGCTTCCATCTTTCAGCTTCTTTTCTCTTAGTTTTATTCCCATAATATTATTGTTATTTAATTCAATTTTAACTTTGGCATTTTTGCAACAGCTTCAGCTTTTTTCGTATCAACTACTTTAGCATATACTGTTGTCATTTCAATACTTTTATGTCCTAAAAGCTTTGATACTGTATATATGTCTATTCCGTGAGTTAAAGACATTGTTGCAAATGTATGTCTGGCTACATGAAAATGAATATTTTTTTCAATTTCTGCATTCTTAGCCATAGTTTTAAGCTTATTATTTATTCCTGATATTACAGAGTAATACGACCTATTCTTTGTTTCTAATGCAATTTTGTCAAATATATATTCCTTATTTTTTCTTTCTGATTTGATTTCATTCAAAATTACAATTGCTTGTTTTGATAAGGGCATGTATTCTTGTTGGCGAGTTTTGTTTTGTTTAAATGATAGCACTTTTACCTTACAGTCTTTTCTTTCAATTTCGGAAATATTACTCCATTTAAGAAGATGAACATCGCCCCACCTTAGTCCTGTAAAACAACTAAATATAAAAATTTGCTTAACTTGTTGGTACTCTTTCTTAACTTTTAATTTTGAAAATTTCTCAAGCTCATCTATTGATAAATATGTTTTCTTGTCATTTTTTATTTTGCTTAGTTTTTCTGATTTAGCTATTGTCATATATGGATTAGATGCAATAATATTATTTCTTCTTGCATTATTTAATGTCTCACTAATCAAGTTAATGTATTCCAATGTTGTATTATTTGAAGTCTTTGAAAGCAAATATTTTTGAAAACCCAACATCCATTCTTCAGAAATATCACTGAAGGGCAAGTAATCTTTTCTTTCTGAGTAAGCCTTTATATAATTTTTTACTGAGTTCCAATATGTTTGGAATGAGTTCTTGGTTTTTAGAAATTCATCGTAAAATGTGTAAAAGTCTGCATCTGGGCTATTCTTATTAAATAAACCCGTTTCTTGATTAAGTAATTCATTTTCTTTTTTTATTCTTAGCTTCTGTGCCAGTTCTCGTTTTTCTCTATCCTCTTGGCGGAATTTCCTTTTATTTGATAGGTGTATATTTAAAAATTCATACTTTCTTTTTCCCTTATGGTATATGTCAAGATACAATGACGAGGATTCGTCTTTCATCTTTTTTTCTCGTAACTTCACACCCATAATTTTACTCTTTTAAACTGAAATAATGAATAACATTAGTAACATTCGAGTAACAAAAGTAGCAAATATATTTATAAATATCAAAACATATTTTATAAACATATTCTCAAAAAGCCTTTATTTTCAGTGTTTGTAATTGGATTTGATTATATTTATTTATTGGGGTAGATTAATTAATAATTAATCATTATGGGAAGGACATTTGTTGAAAAAATATTAAATGCTAATGCAGGTGCAATTGTGTTTAAAAAACCGGATATTGTGCTTACACATGATAATACGGCAAGTATAAAAAAGACTTTTGAGAAAATGGGTGGTGAAAAAATTGCAGACCCAAATCAGATGTTGATTGTACTTGACCATAATGCTCCACCTACAAATGCAAAAATTGCTACACAATATCAGGAAATAAGAAATATTGTAAAGGAACAGGGAATAGAGAATTTTTATGATATTGGTAAAGGTATTTGTCATCAGATAATGTCATATCATGCTAAACCAAAGATGATAATTGTTGGTAGTGATAGTCATACATGTACTGCAGGGGCATTCAATGCTTTGTCTGCAGGAATTGACAGAACAGAATCGGCAGGATTATGGAAACGTGGCGAAACTTGGTTTTTAGTTCCTGAATCTATCAAGGTAACATTAACAGGAAAACTTAATAAGGGTGTTTATGCAAAAGATATTTCTCTATGGATAATTGGTATGATAGGCTCTGATGGAGCAAATTATATGAGTATTGAATATCATGGAGATGGTGTGAAAACATTGGGTATATCAGAACGTATGACACTTGCTAATCTGGCATCGGAGATGGGAGCAAAAAATGCTGTTTTCCCTGCCGATAAAGTTTTGGTAGAGTTTTATGGAAAAGATAATATTGAAGGTATTTGGGCAGATGAAGATGCAAAATATTTTAAAGAAATTGAAATAGATTTAAATCAAATCGTGCCATTGGTTGCAGCACCACATCATGTTGATAATGTAAAAACAGTTTCAGAAGTGCAGGGTGTTGAATTACAAGAAGGTATAATTGGAACATGCACAAACGGACGTTACGATGATATTAAAATTGCCGCCGAAATATTAGAAGGTAAAACAGTAAAAGAAGGCTTTCAGTTGTTGGTAATTCCCGCATCGCAGAAAATATATCTTCAGTTGTTAAAAGAAGGTTATATCGAATCATTAATGGAATCTGGTGCAATAATACTTTCAACTTCTTGTGGACCATGCTTGGGTACAGGACAAGGAATTCCTGCTGATGGTTATAATGTTATTTCAACTGCTAACAGAAATTTTTTGGGCAGAATGGGAAATAAAGAATCAAGTATTTATCTTGCATCACCGGCTACGGTTGCACATTCGGCAATTGCGGGAAAGATTACCGACCCGCGTGGTATTACAGCAAACGATAAGTTCCCGTATAAGAAAGACCAAAGCTCTACTTTGGTGATAAAAGACGATGATAACAGAAGAATTGAGGGGGTATGGAATTATAGCGATATCGATAATTTAAATACTGACCAAATGTTTGCAGGAAACTTAACATACAATGTGTTAAGTTCCGATGCAGAAGCAATTATGCCAAACCTGTTTGTCGATTTTGATAAGAACTTTAAAGACAATGTGAAACATGGCGATATACTAATTGCCGGTGATAATTTTGGTTGTGGCAGTTCTCGTGAGCATCCTGCAGTAGGTATCGCACATGCAGGAGTGAAAGCCGTTATTGTAAAATCGGTAAATAGAATTTTTTATCGTTCTTCAATAAATCAGGGTTTGTTACTTATAGTAAACCGCGAAATTGTAGAAAATTACAATGCTGGCGATAAAGTTGACGTTGATTTTAGCGGTGGTATTATAAAAATTAATGATAAAGAATTCAAGTTTGAAGCACTACCGGAAAAACTTATGCAGATTATTGAAAAGAAAGGTCTTGTAAATTGGATAAAATCTGAGGCGTAAACATTACTGTTTTGTTTAAGTTTTCTTATAATTAAATTCACTTTTAGTTTTTTAAAAAAAGATATTATATGTATCTTTGGCTTATGAAAATTAGGCTGTTACTCGCATTTTTATTGATGAGTTTTTGTGTTATTCTAGCACAAAACAATGTTATTGACAGCCTTGAGAATATACTTATAGAACAAAAAGAGGACACAAATAAAGTTAAAATATTAAATGCTATTGGTTGGGAGCATATTAATATAAATCCTAAAAAGGCAATTGATTATGAAAACGAAGCTCTTTTATTATCAGAAAAATTAAACTATAAATCAGGTATAGCAATTTCTAAAACTCATTTGGGATATATTGCTGTATCATCAGGAAATTATAATAGAGCTTTAGAAAATTATAAAAGTTCATTAGAAATTTTCATTAAAATTAATGATAAACAGCGAGAAGCAGTATCCTACACAAACATTGCAAATGCATATTTCTATTTATCCGATTATTTAAAAAATATTGAGTACAACGAGTTAGCCTTAGACATTAATAAGTCATTAAATAATTTATCGGGTATTGCAAGTAATTATAATTCTTTGGGTAATGCATATTTAAAATTAGGTAATTATCCTAAAACATTAAACTATTTTATAAAATCTTTAAATATTTATGAAAAACAGAAACAAACTAAGCAGTTTGCAGGTTGTTATAACAATATTGCAATTGTTTACAAAAAACAAAATGATTATGAAAATGCCTTAAAGTATTATAATAAAGCAATTGAAATTCATAAAAAAGCAAATAATCAAAAAGGTTTGGCAGAATGCTATAATAATATTGGAGTAATATATGAAGAAGAAAATAAAAACACAAAAGCAAATGATTATTATAATAAAGCATTGAATATTTTTAATGAAATTGGGTATAAAAAAGGAATTGCAGTAGTAACAGGTAATATTGGTGAAGTATATTTCAATGAAAAAAATTATATAAAAACCCTTGAATATTATAACTTGGCATTGAAGATGCAAGACGAAATAGGTGATATTGAAAATGTTGCGTCAACTTCAAATCGAATTGCTAAAACATATATTAAGCTGTCAAAGTATGATAAAGCAAAAAAACATGTATTTAAAAGTCTTGATATTTCTGAAAAAATTGGTTCTTTGTTTCAAAAAAATATTTCTTATAAGTTACTGGTTCAAATATATGAAACAGAGCATAATTATTCGAAAGCATATTATTATTCAAATTTATTTATAGTTTCTTCCGATAGTTTATTTGGAATAGAAAAAACTAAAGAAATAGAAAATATTAAAAATCAATATGCATTAGATAAAAAGGAAGCTGAAATTCAAGCCTTATCACAACAAACAGAAATTCTTAAAAAAGAGAATCAAATACAGGAATTACAGATTAATAAGAACAAATATTTATTAATTAGCATTGTAGGTATTTCAGTATTATTAATTTTATTAAGCGTTTTATTAATAAACAGACAGAGAATTAAAAGTAAAAAAGATAAGCTAATAAATATAGCACAAAAAGCATTAATGGATGCAGAAATGAAAAATATTAATCTGGAGAAAGAAAAACTAAACTCAGAATTATTATTTAGAAAGAAAGAAGTTGCAAATCTTGCAACTCAAATTATTGAAAAAAATAATTTAATAGAAGATATAGAAGAAAAAATTAAAAAAGTAAAAGAAAATAAAAATTCTTTAGCAATCAATGGTTTAAACGAGATAAATATTGACCTTAATTTGAATAAAACAAGAGAAGATTTTTATGTTCAGGTTGAACAACTTCATAAGGATTTTTTTCTTAAGATTTCTAGAAAGTATTCCAATTTAACTAAAAATGAAAAAAAATTAGCAGCCTTATTACGTATGGAACTTACATCAAAAGATATATCCACGTTAATGAATATTTCACCTAAAAGTGTTGATATGAATCGTTATCGATTAAGAAAGAAACTTAATATAGATAATGAGACTAATCTTGTTAAATTCCTGAAAATCACCTGATTTTTATTTTGTAGTGATAATTGTAGTGATAAATAACTTGTAATATGAAAAACTTATATTGAATTTTGCATCATTAATTTTATCAAATTTTTAACTAAATTATTTTAAAATCATGAAAAGATATTTAATTGGAATAAACAAAATTTTGGCAATTGTAATGATAATCTCATTAGTTATTTTTGCTTGTAAAAAGAAAGAAGAAGAAGAAATTGTAGAAGAAACAACTGAAAAAACCGAATATGTTTTGTTAATTGAAAATGGTGCATTATCAATTGAACCAAATGAATCAATTTCATATTCAGCAATTTTAGTAAGTGATATGGGAGAAGTTTCTTCAGCAACTGGAGTTAGTTGGAGTACATCATATACTGATATTGCAACAATAAGTTCTGCTGGGGTTTTAACAACTGTAGGAACAGGTAATACAAAAATTTCTGCTAGTGTATCTAAAGATGGAACAACATATACAGCTTCTGTTCCTATTGGCATTTATGCCCCTACATTATTTACGGTTGTTCCTTCAGCTATAATATATGAAACAGGAGGAGACATCCAATTAGAAACTGTATATTTTGCCACAAGTACACCTACATATTCATACAGCTCTAGCAACACATCTGTTGCAACAGTTAGTAGTAGCGGTCTGGTTTCATTTGTAGGAGAAGGAGAATGTATAATTAGTGTTATAGCAAGTACTTTACCCGATAATCCATTTTATATTCCTGTTTTAGTAATTGGAGCACCTAATGTTGCATTGCCAATTACAAGAATTGAGTTAAACAAGAATGCTGTAGATCTATTTAAAAATGAAACAGCCCAACTTACTGCTACAGCTTATAATAATGATGGAGCTGTAAGTGGAACTACTTTTACTTGGACATCATTAAATCCAAGTATTGCTACTGTTAATTCAAGTGGTTTGATAACACCTGTGAAAACTGGCGAAACATATGTACAGGTTACTGCAGAGGGTATTATTGCTCAGGCTGAAGTATTAGTGAATCCTGATACAGTTGTAATTGTTTCTCCTTTTTACAAAGATATGTCACAAAATGAAACATATCAGTTTACAGCTGTTGCATATAAAAATGAAAGGACTGGTTTATCAACTACATATCCTATAACATTTAGCTGGATGATTCCTTCTTATGGACCAGGATTTGAAATGTTTGATATAGGAACTGTTGATAATAACGGAAATGTTACTATTAAAAGTGATGCAATGATGGGTATGGCTTCGTTTGTATTTGCGTATGATCAAGCTAATCCATATGTTGGTGGGGCAGCAATGATAATGATAGATTATGGATTTTAAAATTTAAAAAAATCTATAAATGAATTTTAAAGTTTTATGTTCATGATAGTTCTTTTATATTAGAATTACACACATAATGCTAATAAAGAAATATTTAAATTAAAAATAATGAAAAAGATTTTTACACTTATACTTGTTTTATCAAGTTATTTTATTGCATTTTCAATAAATGCACCAAGTTTAGTATCTCCTAGTAATGGAGCAAGTAATCAAGATATATTTTTAAATTTAGACTGGACAACTGTAACCGGGAATAGCGGCTATATATGTCAAATAGATACTTCGCCAAATTTCAATTCTTCATTATTTTTTCAAAGTAACACAAATAATTCAAATGTTAATACTCAAACATTACTTTTTGGAGCCACTTATTATTGGAGAGTATGTACAAAAAGCACGGTAGATACATCGACATGGACATCTGCATGGCATTTTACAACTAAGAATACTGTTATCAATGTTTCTCCTAGCAATGGTGCTGTAAGTCAAGAAATATTTGTAAATATAGACTGGACTGGTATTACAGGAAATAATGGTTATATGTACCAATTAGACACTACGCCAAATTTTAACTCTCCACTGTTTTTACAAGGGAACTCTTCTGTAAATTCATCAAATGTGAATTCCCCAACTTTATATTTTGGAACTACATATTACTGGCGAGCCTGTGCAAAAAGTTCTATTGATACTTCTGAATGGTCTACTACATCACATTTCACAACAAAAAACACGATTTACAATGTAACACCAAGTAACGGAGCAAGCAATCAAGATATACTATTAAACTTAGATTGGTCTGGTATTACAGGAAATAATGGTTATATGTACCAATTAGACACTACGCCAAATTTTAACTCTCCACTGTTTTTACAAGGGAACTCTTCTGTAAATTCATCAAATGTGAATTCCCCAATTTTATATTTTGGAACTACATATTACTGGCGAGCCTGTGCAAAAAGTTCTGTTGATACTTCTGAATGGTCTTCTGCATGGAGTTTTACTACCAAAAATACAGTTACTAATGTTAGTCCTAGCAATGGAGCCATAAATCAAGATATCCTCATTAATATAGACTGGACTAGTATACTTGGGAATAATGGATATATGTATCAAATAGATACTACTCCAAGTTTTAACTCTCCAATATTTTTACAAAATAGTACAGCTGTTAGTAGTTCAAGTACGAGTGTTTCAAATTTATATTTTGGAACAACTTATTATTGGCGTGCATGTGCTAAAAGTGTTAACGACACATCAGACTGGTCTTCTACATGGAGTTTTACTACCAAAAATACAGTTACTAATGTTAGTCCAAGTAATGGAGCCATAAACCAAGATGTTCTCATTAATATAGACTGGACTAGTATACTTGGGAATAATGGATATATGTATCAAATAGATACTACTCCAAATTTTAACTCTCCAATATTTTTACAAAATAGTACAGCTATCAGTAGTTCAAGTGTGAGTGTTTCCAACTTATATTTTGGAACAACTTATTATTGGCGTGCTTGCTCTAAAAGTGTTAACGACACATCAGATTGGTCATCAACATGGAGTTTTACTACAATAAATACTGTTACAAATGTAAGCCCAAGCAATGGTGCTACAAATATTTCAATTGACCCCAATATAGATTGGACATATGTTACAGGTAATGATGGATATTTATGCGAAATTGACACATCTCCAAATTTCAATTCAGGTTTATATCAAATAGTTGAATCTGTTTATAATGTTTCGGAAGTTGATATTACCGGACTTTTATACGGAACCATGTATTATTGGCGTGCAGCTTGTAAAAATTCTGTTGATACTTCAGATTGGTCTAACACATGGCATTTTACTACTGCTTATGAATTAACAGAAATTCCAAATCTTGTTAGCCCTATTGATGGAAGTATAGATATTCCATACACATCAGAAGGATTGGAATGGACATCTATAACAGGAGCAACAATATATCAATATGAATATAGTATTGATAATACTTTTGCAAGTGGGGTTAATAGTGGCACAACTTCTCTTATAACAGGAACAATTTCTAGCTTAAATCCAAATACAATTTATTATTGGAGGGTTAGAGGAGGGAATGGATTTGGATTTTCTCCATGGTCGGTTATATGGCAATTTACTACCGAAAGTGCAATACTTACTGAACCTATTTTAGTTTCACCGTTAAACAATTTAACAGGCATAGACTTTAATAGTGTTACATTAGATTGGAACTCTGTTTTTGGAGCATCTGAATATATTTATGAAATAAGTACCGATAATACATTTACTACAGGTGTTACAAGCGAAACATTAAGTGCTACCGATAAAACTTTGGTTGGATTAGCAGACGATACACAGTATTTTTGGAGAGTAAAATCATCTGATGGGACACAGGAAAGTGCTTGGTCAACAGAATGGAATTTCACTACTATGATAGATGTTAATATTAACGATATTGAGAATATTAGTTTTAAAATATATCCGAACCCATCTACTGGAATATTCACAATTTCAGGTAAAGGAATTATAAATATTGAAATTAAAAATATTAATGGGCAAGTGATATATTATACATCAGATGAATTTAGAGTTGATTTAATCAATCAGCCAAAAGGAATTTATTTTGTAAAAATCACTGAAACAAAAGGTATTACGATTAAGAAAATAGTTCTGCAATAAAATAAAAAATGATTCAACCTTGTTTCCTGACATTTTGGGAAGATTTATAAATTGTATTTTGCTACAAATACATTTTAAGTTTTATTAACACTTCATACATTTCTTATATTTTATAGTGTAAGTATATTTTGGTATCTTTACAGAATTAAAATCAGTAAATATTTAAATGTCCATGTAATTGTATCCAAATGAAATTATTTAAGTTTATTATTCCTTTTATTATTATTTTAAGTGCTAAACCGGTTTCTTCACAAACTTTCGACGAAAATATTTTTAAATTTAAAAGAGTTTACGATGTTATAAGTGCTTATTATGTTGATTCTGTTGATAAAAAAGAGCAGATAGAAAATGCAATTATCGGAATGTTAAAAAAACTGGATCCACATTCAATATACATTTCAGAAGAAGAAGTAAAAGAGATGAACGAACCATTACAAGGTAATTTTGAAGGCGTAGGAATTCAATTTAATATTCTCGATGATACATTAATGGTGGTAGCAACTATACCGGGGGGGCCATCAGAGAAGCTTGGTATAAAAGCAGGCGACAGGATAATTGAAATTGATACTGTTAACGTGGCGGGAGTAGGATTAAAGAATAGTGATGTGGTTAAAAAATTAAGAGGTAAAAAAGGAACAAAAGTAGAAGTAATCATTAAACGCAAAGGCATTAAAGAAAATCTTGATTATATTATTACACGCGATAAAATTCCAATTTATAGTGTTGATGCAACTTATATGATAGATTCTGATGTAGGCTATATAAAAATAAACAGATTTGCTGCTACTACAATGAGAGAGTTTTTGAAAGCTGCTGATACATTAAAACTACAAGGAGCAAAACACCTTGTTCTTGATTTACGTGGTAACGGCGGAGGATATTTGAATACTTCAATTGACCTTGCTGATGAATTTTTGAAAAAAGACAGAATGATACTTTATACTGAGGGAGTTAAGAGTCCAAGAAAAAACTATAATGCAACTGGTTCCGGAAAATTTGAAGAAGGAAGAATCGTGATCTTGGTTGATGAAGGCAGTGCATCGGCAAGCGAAATTGTTTCGGGAGCAATACAAGATTGGGACAGAGGTGTTATAATTGGTCGTCGTACATTTGGTAAGGGATTAGTGCAACGTCCATTCAATTTGCCCGATGGTTCTATGATGCGTTTAACTGTTGCAAAGTATTATACACCAACAGGCAGATTGATCCAGAAATCATATGAAAATGGCATTAAAGATTATGCTCGTGATATTATCAACAGATATAATCATGGGGAATTAGCAAATGCAGATAGTATTCATTTTCCTGATTCGTTAAAGTATAATACTCTTAAAAACGAAAGAATAGTGTACGGTGGTGGAGGTATTATGCCCGATATTTTTATTCCATTAGATACTTCTTTTAAAGATAATGATTTTTATAAAAAAATAATTAGAAAAGGCGTTTTAAATAAATATGCTATTGATTATGTGGACAAAAACAGGAATAAGCTTTCAGAAAAATATCCGAATTTTAAAAAGTATAAAAAGGAATTTGTTATTACCGATGAAATGATCAATGAACTTATTGCTGCTGCAGAAAAAGAAGAAATTGAGAAAAAAGAAGAAGAAATAGAAGAAGCAAAAGAAAATATTTGCAAAGATTTGAAAGCTATAATTGCAAGAAATATTTGGCGACAAAGTGAGTTCTATGAGATATACAATGAAGACAGCGAAGCGTATCTCAAAGCAATTGAGGTAATCACCAATAAAAAGAAATATCAGGAAATATTAAAACAATAAATAAGCATTTCATAAATGTCAAAATACGATTTTAATAATGCTGCCGATACTTATGATAATTGGTATAATACCGATTTTGGTAAAAAAATTGATTTTTTCGAAAAAAGAGTTTTTAAAAAATATCTTGACAAATTTTCTTCTAAAACTATTTTGGAAATTGGTTCAGGTACAGGGCACTGGTCAAAGTTTTTAAGCGATAATGGATTTTTTGTTCTTGGTGTTGATATCGCCGATAAGCTAATTGAAATTGCAAACAGTAAAAATATTCCTTTTACGACATTTATAAATAGTGATGTGCTTTCGTTGCCTTATAACAGTGAAACAATTGAAAATGTAGTGGCAGTAACCTCACTTGAATTTGTTGCAGATAAAAATAAGGCATTTGATGAAATATACAGAGTTTTAAAAAAAGATGCTTGTTTGTTAATAGGTGCTATAAATGCATATGGCTCATTAGCATATGAAAGAGAAAATAATTCTGTTTTTGAAAATTGCTCACCATTTACTAATGCCAGTTTGTATGAAAGATTAAAAGTTATTGGTGAACCTGAAATTGAAGGATGTGCCTTATTTCCTGATGGTAAGAATAATCTAATTAAAGCCGAAGAAATTGAATTAAATGCAAATCAGGAACAACTGAATAATAAGGGAAATTTTCTTGTTGGATTTGTTAGGAAAAAATAAATGTCCATTTGTTCCTCAGGATATACTGGTCCACATGTATAATTAAGTATTTAAGATTTTCAACATCGATTCAAAAATTACTTTTCCATCAATATTGTTAAGATTACTATCTGAAGCACGCTCAGGATGAGGCATCATTCCAAATACATTTTTATTTTTATTGCAAACTCCGGCAATACTTTCAATAGAACCATTAGGATTATTATCCATCGACATATTCCCGTTCTTATCACAATATCTGAAAATTATTTGATTATTTAATCTCATATTGCTTAAAGTATCCTTGTCTGCATAGTATTTGCCTTCGCCATGTGCAATAGGGATTTTCAAGGTTTTTCCTGGAGTGATCATTGATGTTAGAAAAGAATTATTGTTTTCAGCTTTTATATAAATATTTTTACAAATAAATTTTTGATTAGTATTATGTAATAATGCTCCGGGTAATAAACCTGTTTCGCATAAAATTTGAAAACCATTACATACTCCAAAAACATATTTACCGGTATTTGCAAATTCAATTACTTTTTCCATAATAGGAGAGTAGCGGGCAATTGCACCGGAACGTAAATAATCGCCATAAGAAAAACCACCGGGTAAAACTATTGCATCAACATTTTTAATATCTGTGTCTTTATGCCATAAACGAACCACTTTTTGTTCCATTATCTTTTCAATAACATAAATCATATCATCATCACAATTGGAACCCGGAAAAATTACTACACCAAACTTCATGTTTTAAAAATTAAATTTGTTCAAACTTTAATAAAATCTTATAATTTTACAATTACAAAGATGTAAAAAATATGTCTGATAAATTATTTTTAATATTAGAATTTATTAACTATCAACAAACATTTATTTTGATATTTTAAAATTATATATCTACCTCATGCAGTTTAAATTATTTAAAAATAAATCAAATAGAATTATTACAATTATTGTAATTTTAATTACTACATCTGTTTTATTCTTTCTGCATGAAAATTACATAATGAATGAAGCAAATAGTATTTGTTTGCATAAAAAGATTTTAGGTTTTGATTGCCCTCTTTGTGGGTTAACAAGATCTGTTTATATGTTTATACATTTAGATTTTAAACAGGCAATTGAATTTAATTTTGTTATTATTCCTTTGTTTGTCCTTTTATTAATTGAAATAATTAGTTTTATTCTTAAAAATAAATATTTAGATGTCGCAAAAAAATATATGTTTTATCTAATAATTTCTGCATTTATAATTATATATATATTCAGAATATATATCCATTTTTTCAAATAAAAAAAGGCGACATTGTCGCCTTTTTTACATTAACCCAATTAATTATGAAAAAAATCCTTTTTATGTAGTTTTGCCCACTACAATTAGTATTACGCAAATTATTTTTAAAGGTTACATTTAAATGAAAAAACCCCGATTTATCAAATTTTTTTAATTTTTTTAATTTAAAATATTATATTTGTAAATTAAGATATAAACTTATATTTAATGCAGCACTTTAAAAAAATTATACTAGGATTACTTTTAATTTTTTCATTTTCCTTTGCAAAAGCACAAGTTACAGCAAGTTTTTATGTAGTTGGAGATACAACTAGTTGTAATTTTTTAGTTGTAAATTTTGTTAGTACTTCTACAGGAAGTGGTTTGCAATATCATTGGATTTTTGGAAATGGTAATACGAATACAGGCAACCCAACTCCTTCAGCAAGTTATTTAACACCAGGGGATTATACCGTAGCATTGATTGTTAATAATGGAGTGGATTATGATACCCTTATAATGACAGATTTAATAACGATTTTTGAAAGACCTAATTCAGATTTTTCTATAGACCCTTTAGTAGCATGCATAAATTCTTCCGTTGATTTTGAAAGTTTGTCAACAGAAGGAGATGCTTCAATTTCAACTTGGTCATGGATTTTTGGCGATGGAAATACTGCAACAGGTTCCAATGTTAGTCATACATATAATGTATCAGGAATTTGGCATATTACTCATGAAGTTATTGATGATAATGGATGTCTTGATACTCTTACTCAAACTGTTGAGGTTGTTGAATTACCTGTTGTTGATATTAATGCAGATATTACAAATTATTGTGCTGTACCGATAGATATTACTTTTAATAATATACCATCGTGTACAGGATGTACTTATGAATGGGATTTTGGGGACGGAGGAACTTCTTCCGATGAAACTCCTGTACATGAATATACCGATTTGGGTTCATTTGATATAATATTAATAGTTACCGATCCATATGGATGTGTTAGCACTGATACATTCCCTGATTTTATTCAAATAAGTAGTATTACTGCATCCTTTGACATTCCTGACGGTGACACAATTTGTGTTAATGTTCTAACAGAATTTAATAATACCTCAGGTATATATTGTAGCTGGGATTTTGGTGATGGGAATACAATTTCTCATTCTGACAGTTTATATGATTATCATTCATATTCTTCTTCGGGATTTTATGATATTACTTTAATTGCTGCTCCGGGAGATTTATGTGCAGATACAATTGTACAAACAATATATGTTGAGGAAGCAATAGCTGATTTTTTTGCAGACCCTCAAACTGCTTGTCAGGTTCCTGCAATTATTGCTTATGATGCAAGTGCATCTTCTTCAAATGTTGTTTCATGGGAATGGCATTTTGGAGATGGAAATATTGAAACATTTTCTAATTCATCAACTACTAACACATATAATTCAGAAGGAAGTTATAATGACACTTTAATTGTTACAACTGCAAATGGTTGTATTGATATTTTGATAATTCCAAATGATGTGGTTATTGAATTTCCTGTTGCTGGCTTTGTTGGTATTCCAAATGAAGGCTGTGCTCCATTACCTGTTGTTTTTACTAATCTTAGTGTTTCCAATGAGCCAATTGTAAATTGGGAATGGACATTCCCCAATGGTTCCCCTGCAACATTTAACGGAGGATCTCCTCCAACTATTACTTTTGATCCTGATGGTGAATTTGAAGTTATGCTTGTAATAATTAACAATGAAGGATGTACTGACACAGCCTATTATACAATAGAAGTAGGTATTCCTATTACTCCTGATTTTGATATAATTGATACTGCTAAGTGTGCTTCAGATATTATTTCATTTATTAATCTTACAGTTGATTCTGCTTTGGTTGACTCATGGGACTGGACTTTCTCAACTGAATTTGAACCTGAAGATATGTATCTCTATCATGATGATGTGTGTAGCGATACGGGTTACTGCCAAATTCAATTAATTACAGAATACAACGGTTGTTACGACACACTAACAGTTGATTCTGCCTTGTATATTTATGGACCAATAGTTGACCATATTACACCTGATTTTAATTGCGATTCACCTTATGTGTTTACTTTTAACGCAGATATTACAGACGCAGACTACTGGGACTGGGATTTTGATGATGGAACAACTATTGATTCGTCTGTAATAAATCCCATTACATATACATATTCGTCAACAGGAACGTATGAGGTTTCAATTACTGCGTATAATGAACTTACAGGTTGCACTTTTGACACTGTTACTAATCCCACATTTCTTGTTGCTGATATTCAGGCTGAAATGGATATTGATACATTGGTTTGTGTGGGAACAGCTACTTTTGATGGATCTCCTTCGCAAGATGAAACGCATTATTATTGGGAATTTGGTGATACTACTAATTCAGGTTGGCTAATTTCCCCAACTACAACTCATTCTTATCCTGTTTCAGGATATTATGATATAACTTTAATTGTTCATGATGGGACAATGCATCATTGTGAAGACACTGTTTATGAACAAATATATGTTACTAATATACATGCAGATTTTGTTGTAGATACACTATATGGTTGTGCTCCTTTTGAAGTTTCATTTACTGATTCAAGTATAAGTGATTTTCCATATATAGCAGGTTATGATTTTGGAGATGGAACTCCTTTTGTTAATGCAACTGACACTAGTCATATTTATAGTAATCCGGGGTTTTATACTGTAAGCTTTGCAATAATCGATACAAATGGTTGTAATGATGATGTGATAATGACAAATCTTATTGCAGTTTATGGAGTAGATGCAGATTTTTATATCAGTGATTCTACACTTTGTACAGGACAATTAGTTCAATTTAATGCAGATACTAATGATGTGTATAATTATTACTGGGATTATGGAAATGGGACAACTTCAACCGATTCAACAATTTTTGACCCTGAAATATTTTATAGTGATACAGGTTTTTATTCACCACAACTTATTGTAGAATATGACACACTTGGTTGTAGAGATACTATAGCTTATAATTCCTTAGTTCATGTGCAAGGTGTAACTGTTAATATAAGTCTTTCACCTGATACTTTTCCATGTTTTGTTAGTGCTCTTATTGATACTAGTGTTTTAACGAATAATACCAGTACTAATTATGGACCAATGGAATGGTATTGGACTTTTGGAAACGGGAGTAGTTCTATTTTACAAAATCCAACTTTCAATTATAGTCAACCCGGCTCGTATTATATTAGTCTTGAAGCTACTACTACTTATGGATGTGTAGATAAAGATTCATTATGGATAAGACTTGACGGGCCTTGGGGTGTTTTACAATTAGATAATGATTCTTTTTGTGTTAATGAAGATATTGTATTTTCATTAATCAATACTATGGATATTGATAGCGTTTATTGGGATTTTGGTGATGGGAATGACACAACTTTTAATTTAGTGAATTTTATTCATTCCTATAATACTGTTGGAAATAAAACTATTAGGGTTTATTTATTTGGTGGAGGTGGATGTAATTATGAATTTGAAGAAACAATTACAATTATTGATGTATATTCAAACTTTAACGTTTATGATACAAGCGGCACATTATCCTTATCAAATTGTGCTCCATTCATTTTGGATTTTGTTCCCGATACAACAGATGCAGATTTATGGGAATGGGATTTTGGTGATGGGCAATCTCATACAGGATATACTCCACCTTCTCATACATTTTACAATACTGATACAGTTGATATTGTTTACCTTGTTCAATTAACAGTTTCCGACTTAACCTTTGGTTGTTTAAATATTTCAAGTCAGAACGTAACTGTTTATGCAGACCCTCAAATTACAATAAGCGAAGACAAATTTATTTGCAGGGGAGAAGAAGTAAGTCTTTATGTTACCGGTGGCAATACTGTATATTGGACACCTGATACTTCTGTAGTTGATCCTTATGCACATAATACTTTTATTACCCCAGATTCTACAATTACTTTATATGCCGAGATAACAGATTTTGCACCAAAATTATGTACAAATAACGATAGTATTACAATAACGGTTCAACAAGAACCTAATGTTTATTATAGTCCCGATACAACTATAGTAATTGGAGAAATTATAGACTTATACATAAGTGCAGATCAGGCAAATGTGAGTTTTTTATGGCAAATTGAAAGCAATACTATTTGTGCAAATTGCACCGATTACATTGATATGCCCTTATTATCAACAGAATATACAATAATATATGAAGATAGTGCAGGATGTTTTTCTCCTTATGTTGATATTATGGTAACAGTTGAAGAAAAATATTCAGTAGATCTCCCAATGGCATTTACTCCTAATGGTGATGGTGTAAATGATGTTGTTTATGTTAGAGGCTGGGGAATAAAACAACTTCTTGAATTCAATATTTACAACAGGTGGGGACAAAAAATATTCTTTACAGATGATATTAAACAAGGTTGGGATGGAACTTATAAAGGTAAAAAACAGAATTTAGATACTTATGCATATTACGTAAAAGTGCTTCGTTATAGTAATAGAATCGTTGAAAAAAGTGGGACAATAAACCTTATGCGATAACTTAATCATTAAAAAGACTATAAGTTATAGCAACCTGAATAATTCATGATCATTTAATAAGCGTATTCTAATATCTGAAATTTATAATAGAGCGTATATATTTTGATTAGTTAAATTTAAAAATGTCTTCAAAAAAGGATAAACATATTAAGTGTAAAAGTGCATTAAGTGTAAATGATGGTGTTGAACAACCTCCTTCGGTTAGCAATGATGTTGTTAATAAGTTTAAAAAGATAAAAAAGAAGCATCTCACAGTTAGTGATTATGTTGATGGAATAAAAAATAAAGACAGAACTATTTTAAGTAAAGCAATTACTCTGATTGAAAGTAATAAAAAAGAACATTTTGAAATTGCTCAGGATATTATTGAAAATTGTTTGCCATTATCAGGTAATTCTATACGTATTGGTGTAACCGGTGTTCCCGGTGTAGGAAAAAGTACTTTTATTGAATCATTTGGGAAAAAGTTATTACAACAAGGAAAAACTATAGCAGTATTAGCTGTTGACCCTAGCAGTGAACGTTCAAAAGGTAGTATTCTTGGCGATAAAACAAGAATGGAAGAATTGTCACTTAAAGATGATGTTTATGTGAGACCTTCACCTTCATCAGGCACATTAGGTGGTGTAGCACGTAAAACAAGAGAAACTATTATTTTATGTGAAGCAGCTGGTTTTGATACAATTATTATTGAAACAGTAGGGGTAGGGCAGTCTGAAACAGTTGTACATTCAATGGTTGATTTTTTTCTATTATTAATGTTGGCCGGTGCCGGAGACGAATTACAGGGAATAAAACGAGGAATTATGGAAATGGCTGATATGGTTGTTATCAACAAGGCAGATGGAGGTAATGTTGAAAGTGCCAATAGAGCAAGAAATGAGTTTGAAAAAGCATTGCATTATTTTCCATTACATGATTCCGGCTGCTTGCCCAAAGTTTTAACCTGTTCTTCAATAAATGATAGTGGCATTAATGAGGTTTGGGAAAAAATTCAGAATTATATTGAACATTCAAATAATAATTTATTCTTTGATAAAAACAGGAATAAGCAATCAATTTATTGGATGTATGAAACAATAAATGAGAATTTGAAAATGAATTTCCACAATAATCCCTCTGTTAATAAGGAAATTACACGATTAGAGAAATTAGTTCTTGAAAATAAAATGAGTTCATTCGTTGCTGCAAATAAGCTTTTTAACAAATATTTTAATTTCAAATAGAAATTTAATTACAATAATAATTTTTGATACCCCATAGATTTATTTTAAATCATTTTCCACTTTTTCATTGAAAAATAGCTTGTTGGCTTGTTTT
>Ga0208648_1000935_pt1 | contig 26361 bp, 32 predicted proteins | sample AntAceMetag02UKL_FD_184772 | JGI IMG/M metagenome (GOLD analysis project Ga0208648, IMG submission 184772) | Saline lake microbial communities from Ace Lake, Antarctica - Antarctic Ace Lake Metagenome 02UKL (SPAdes) (version 2) | ecosystem: Environmental > Aquatic > Non-marine Saline and...
TTTTCTATTTTTAACTTTTACCCCCTCTTCTCAATAATCTCCTTAGCCACATTTTGAGGAACGATAGTATGGTGTTAAAATTCCACAGATCTAATTCTACGACTTACCATCTCTTCTATCTAACCTCTTTTAGAATTTAAATTACCTTAAATTCAAAATTAAAAACCACCAATTAAATAAATTTGGTGGCTAGAAGTTTTTTAAAAGATCTTCCCTACTTTTTTATGGTCAATCTCAATCCAGCAAAAACAATAACAACAGCTATAGCAGGTCCCAAAAGAGGACCAACAGCACATAACACAGCATTGGACAGATTCTCCAACGCAGTTTTAAGGATTTCTGGGTTAACCGTACATACAACAATCCCGATTGTTATCACTGTCCACATTAATCTTTTTGGTGTCCCGAGAAAAAACCTGATATATGTTCCCATTTCATTTTCCCCTTTTTAGAAAAAATTTATAGTCTATATTATTTACCTCTTCAGCCTATCTGACGAGGAATTTTTTAAAAGAACACTCTCATTTTATTTTACTGAGAGAGTGTTGAAAATAAAGAATTTTCTTTGTTTCCAACACTCTGACAATAAAAAAGTCAAAAAAACGATTTTCTTAAAAGAGAAGGTGTTTTTTGACTATTTGTATAAATAAGACATTATTTGCCTATTTATCCAAAACTCCTTCCTCAAAGAATTTATTTAATTATTAACTCTGTTTAAACTATAACACCCAGTGTTATGTTTGTCAAGGGTTTCAATAATTCCCTTTTTCTAAACTTCTGATATTATCATATCACAGTTTAATTTACTTGTCAAGCCCTATGGATAGTATCTATTTATTAAAATAATTTTTCTAATTTCTCTATTCAATAAACCTCTTACGGAGGCTTTCAATTCAACAAAATTAATCCACCTTAACCCCTTAATTTGATTTAATTTTTCTAACTTATCATCTATATTCTTCTCAAAAAATAAATATTTATCGCTCATATCTTAAACAAGTCCCTGTGCTACAACCTTTAGTTGAACTAAGTAAATATTTACTATCTAACACTTTAAACTTATTTAACGAAATCTCCTGAATACCTGTGGGATTAGGATTTTTAAAGGAAGACCAACCTTTTTTCCATAACTTGATTAAATTATACTTATTTTGACTATTCATGGAATTATTTAAACTAATTAATAAATTTGTCTAATTTAATATAATTGTTTATACTACTATTCACATAGTAAAATATATAAAAATTATGTCAAGTCAAATAAAAAAAGCTAATTTTACAGAAGACTTTAGTTTCATTGTAAAAAATATAATTACTTTTTACGAAGAAAACCCAAAAGAATTATTTTTGTCTTCTAAAGAACGCGTTAAAACAGGAGTAAAACAACTTTTCAAAGATAAAAATAATTTTTATTACATTATTTTTTTAGAAAACAAAAAAATTGGTTTTGTACAGATATTAAGAACACATAATGACATTACAGAAATAATTATAATATACTTACAAAAAAAATATAGAGATAAAAAAATAGGCAGAAAAGCCTTGACTGAAATAATAGAAGAAATGAAAAATCTCGGTATAAAAATGTTTAAAACAGAAATTAATACTCACAATGATAGATCAAAACACTTTTTTAAAAAACAACATTTCAAAAAACATAGTAGTATCTATTTATTAAAATAAAAAACTTCGGAGGTTGAACCTCCGAAGTTTCTTTAATTTTCTATTTTTAACTTTTATCCCCTCTTCTCAATAATCTCCTTAGCCACATTTTGAGGAACAACAGCATAGTGGTCAAATTCCATTGAACTTGTTCCACGACCTTCTGTCATCGAACGAAGAGTAGTCGTATAACCAAACATCTCAGCCAAAGGTACTTTAGCATTAACTACTTTCATATTTCCACGATCTCCCATCTCTTCTATCTGACCTCTTTTAGAACTTAGGTTCCCTGTTACGTCCCCCATGAAATCTTCAGGAACAACAATTTCAACTTTCATAACAGGCTCTAACAAAACAGGATTAGCTTTTTTAGCTGCTTCTTGAAAAGCTTTAGAAGCTGCAATTTTGAAAGCAATTTCAGATGAATCCACATCATGGTAGGATCCATCAAACAACTCACAAGAAATGTCTACCAACTTATATCCAGCTACAACTCCTCTTTCCATACCTTCTTTAACTCCTTTTTCACAAGCTGGAATATATTCTTGAGGAATTACCCCTCCTTTAATACTGTTAACAAACTCAAAACCCTCTTCTCTCTTAACATTTTTAGGCAACTTTCAAATCAAACTTTTTAAGTTTTATTATAAAAAAATCACGACGAGTACAAAATGTTAACATATTGAACACAATAAGGTATACTTTATGAATGAGAAGGGGAAAAGTGTATAACACACTTACAAGATAATAGACATGGCAGACGTAGCTCAATTGGTTAGAGCACTAGTTTGTGGAACTAGAGGTTATGGGTTCGAGTCCCATCTTCTGCCCTTTTTAAGGGTAAATTTTTTAACAAATCTAAATCGTGTCTATCGGCGTTTATCTCTCCAGGTCTAAATCTGTCAGGATCATCAAAAGAATAGTTTTTTTCTATTCTACATCTCATCTGCTCCGATGCACTTAGACACTTAACTCCCTCGTTTAATATTTTTCCCTTTCCAGATAATCCTTCCTTAGAGTAAACATACCTATAATTAATTAAGTCTTGAACCCCAGACCCGTCTTTTTGGAATGCAACTAGATGGCAATCTACGACCAAACCATAATCTTTGTTTATCAGAACTAATCTATTAGGAATTTCAGTTTCTTTTTTGTCTACAACAAAACCTTTTTTAGATAAAACTTTTTTTACCGACTCAATTTCCTTGATTGATATAATGATGTCGAGATCAGAATGTTTCCTTGTTTGTTTTCCAATGATAGCATCAACTGCCCAACCTCCATCAATTATTATATCAATACCAACCAAGGAAAACTCCCTATATATATTTATAACATCTTTGCCTGAAAACTCTAATAAACATAAATCTTTTGTATTATCCGTTACTTTTTTGAGTATTTTATTCATGATATATAACAATATTATTGTGTAATTTCTTTTTAATCAAAAATTTGTTAGTATTTAATTTATTTAAGAGTTATTTAATATTTAAGCTAATTATAAAATGAAAGATTTTTTCTCAATTGTCGGTCTTAAAATAAACTCGCTTGATAACCTTCAGCAATCAACTCGACAACCAGAGTTCATGATAGATTTAAGCATAAAAAACCCTTTTTTGAAAGTTGGTGGTTTTTATGTTGCTGACCCTTTTGTTTATATTTTAAACAATACAGAATACTTATTTTGTGAACTTCTTCTCAAAGAAGGTAAAGGAGTTATAGCAAGATTGGAAAGAAAAACTGACAGCAAATGGGTAAATCCTATCATAGTAGTTAATGAAAACTTCCATCTTTCATATCCCACTATTCATAATTATGAAGACAAAATTTATATGTTAGTAGAATCTGCTGATAATTCAGATGTTAGATTGTATAAAGCAAGAAATAATAATCTATGTTCGTGGAAATACTGCAAGACATTACTAAAGGGGAAATATTATGACCCAACTATTTTTAAACATGGAAACAATTGGTTTATGTTTGCTTGTACACAAAGAGATTTCTCAAAACTAGAATTATTTTATTCTGAAAATGGATTGTTGGGAAATTGGGAAAAACACCCAAAATCTCCTCTAAATAACAATGCTTCTTCCTCTAGTAGACCAGCTGGACCTGTACTTAATTACAAATCAAAAAAATTTCGGTTAGCTCAAGATTGTTCTTTGAGATATGGACAATCAGTTAAGGCCTTTGAGATAAAAAAATTAACTCCAAATGAATATATTGAAGAAAAGGCTAAAATAATTCTTACTAATTCAAACCAAGGATGGAACTCTCACGGTATGCATCATTTTCAAATATATAAACATACTCAAGATGGTATTTATGCTGTAAGTGATGGATATACTAAAATATAAATTATATGAAGATATTAATGTTAATGAAAACAATGAGGTTAGATGGTGGAGTAGAAACATCTGTAGCATCTATAGTCAATGAATTATATCTGCAAAGTCACGATGTCTTTATTGCATCTTTCTCAGAAAAAGAAGGGGATATGTTGAAATTTCGTCTCAACATCCCAAACAATAAAATAATATATTTAGGGAATTTGGGAAATAAATATATATCTAAAATATATATCTTGAGGAGGATACTGAGAAAAGGAAATTTTGATATAATACACACTCATTTGTTTCATGCTGGTGTTGTTGGTCGTGTAGCTACAGCAGGACTAAGATGTTCAACTGTTGCAACAGAGCACTCAACTTTTTTTAATTGGTGGAGATGGTATCACTACATGATAGATAAAATACTATCTCATAAAACAGCCTCACATATAGCAGTGTCTCGGTCTGTCGCCGCAACACTAGCAGCGAGAACAGGTATATTACCTAACAAAATTATTGTTATAAATAATGCGGTTGATACGAGTCGATTTAGATTTAAAGAAGAATCTGAAAGTAATAAATCTATAAAAAATATTTTATTAGTTGGGAGATTAGAATATTCTAAAAATATAGATTTTGCAATAAAAATTTTTAAAAAACTTTTATTGCAAAATCCATCAATAACACTTACCATTTCTGGTTCTGGTTCACAAAAAAGAATACTCGAAGATATATGTTCTAAAGAATATATTGCGGAGAATATTAAGTTTATAGGGGTTGTTAAGGATATGCCATTATTGATGAGAAAAATGGATGCACTCTTTTTGTCTTCACATTGGGAAGGTTGCCCAATGACAATTATAGAGGCATTTTCTACAGGATTACCTGTAATCGCGACATCAGTCCCTGGAATAATAGATATCGTATCAGATAAAATTACAGGGATATTATTAAAACCAAACGACATAGAAGGATCTGTAAATAAAATAAGTGAATTTTTAAAAAATCAAAAACTACAAAAAGAGATAATAGAAAATGCAAAAAAAGAAAGTCTAGAATTTACCCCGCAAAAAATAATAAACGAAATTATCAATGTGTACACATCAATAATAAAAAGTTAATTTGTAAAAACATATGTCCAAATTAAAATTAATATCACTAAATATTGCGGGTAAACAACATTTATCAAAACAGATGAATTTTTTTCTCAATGAATCACCTGATATCATATGCCTGCAAGAGGTTTTTAAAGATACATATACTCAACTAAAGAATAGACTTAATATGGATGGTGCTTTTACCCCTATGTGGAAAAGACTAGACAATAAAAATGGGAAGGAAAAATTTTCCACAATGGGAATCGCAATATTGACTAGTTGTAAAATAATAAAGATAAAAAAAATCTATTACCACGGAAATTCTAAACAAATATATAATTTTACTCCAAAAAAAACAAGACAAACTCATGTAAACAGAGCCATAATTGTTACACAAGTCAAAGATGGGGAAGAGAAGTTTTTTGTAGGTAATACACACTTTACATGGTCAGAAAATGGAAGGACTAGCCAACAGCAGAGAGTAAATCTAAAATCCTTACTAAAAAAAATCAAATTATTTCCAGAAATAATTTTTTGTGGAGATTTTAATGCACCGAGAGGAAAGGAGATATTTAAAAAAATATCTGAAAAATATAAAGATAATATTCCACTACATTATAAAACAAGTATAGATGAAAACTTACATTATGCAGGGAAATTAGACTTAATGGTTGACGGACTGTTTAGTACAAAAGAATACTTAGTTACCGATACTAAACTTATTAATGGTGTGAGTGATCATTACGCTATAATTACAAATATACAAAAAAAGTAGCCGTTTCCTCTTCCTCATAGCTACTTCTTTTTTATTAGCATAGTGGTCGTAATTTTTATTTTATGACTCTTTGTTTTTATAATAAATATATTTTATAAAGAATCTCCTTCTCACTTCTTGCTAAATTTAGTTAAAAGTTCTCTTTCTCCCAGCTCTTTTTGATTACCAGTAACAAGATCTCTCAAGGTATAAACACCTTTCCTGATCTCGTCCTCACCAATAAAAACAACATACGGGATACCAAGTCTATCAGCATACCTAAGTCGTTTCTTCATTTTACCTTGTACAAATGATATTTCGGTGGAAATACCATTTTTCCTCAACTTGGTAGCAATCTCGAGACTATATTTAACATCTTCTGTCATTGGCAAAACAAGCACTTTAGTAAGAGTTGGTTCACTTGTCTGGAGTATGCCCTTTTTGTAAAGTTGATTAAATAGACGAGTAAGACCAATTGAAATACCAACACCTGAAATCTTACGGCTAGTATAGTGACTGATAAGATTATCATAACGACCACCAGAACACACTGAGCCAATTTCAGGATAATCATCTAGGAATGTCTCATAAACTGTTCCTGTATAATAATCTAATCCACGAGCAATTGTAAGATCTACTGTGAAATTAGATTCTGGAACACCAAATTGCTTAATTAGAGAAACAACTTTCACAAGCTCTTTTACACCGTTTTTGAATTGAATATTATCAATTCCAAGACTTTGTAATCCTGCTATGACATTATCAGATGAGCCTTTTAGTCCAATAAAATTGAAAATTCGCTCCACAACTTCCGGAGACAGCAATAACTTCTTCAATTCATTTTTAACAGCCTCATTTCCGACTTTTTCAAGTTTATCAATAGCCTGCATAATATTAGATGATTTTTTTGTAATTCCCAATTCTGCAAATAACCCGTCAAAAATCTTACGGTTATTGATACGAATTGTGAAATTCTTAAAACCAAGCTTTTGAAAAATAGTATAGATGATGCTTGAAATTTCAGCATCAAACTGAAGATCGAGTTGTCCATTGTCAACAACATCAATATCGCATTGATAAAATTCGCGGAAACGTCCAGCTTGAGGTCTTTCTCCACGAAAGACCTTCCCCATAGTATAACGTCTAAAAGGAAAAACTAAATCGCCATAATATTCTGCTACATAGCGAGCAAGTGGGACTGTTAAATCAAAACGCATTGCAAGATTTGTATCTCCTTTTTTGAATTGATATATCTGCTTTTCGGTTTCTCCTCCTGCTTTTGCAAGCAAAGATTCGGCCCTTTCTAATATTGGAGTATCAAGTGGTATAAATCCAAAAACTTCATATGTTTGGCGAATAGTATCAAACATCTTATTAAACACTATTTGTTCGGCTGGCATTAATTCCATAAAACCAGACAAGGGTTTTGTTATTACTCTTTTTTTCTTATTTTTATTTAACATCGTATCTTTACTTTATCAAATAAATTTACAAAAAACAACAAAAAAAGATGACCCCTATGCAATACAGAGATCATCTTTTAATCCAAAAGTAGTTTTTTATTTCGTGTCCACTTTTTGAGGTACAGTTCATCGCCGACCCACTTCTCCTTAATACTTAATACTTATCTACCCCCTTGCCTCCACAATTTCCTTAGCTACATTCTGAGGAACAACAGCATAGTGGTCAAATTCCATCGAACTTGTTCCACGACCTTCTGTCATCGAACGAAGAGTTGTTGTGTAACCAAACATCTCAGCCAAAGGCACTTTAGCATTAACTACTTTCATATTTCCACGATCTCCCATCTCTTCTATCTGACCTCTTTTAGAACTTAAGTTTCCTGTTACATCTCCCATGAAATCTTCAGGAACAACAATTTCAACTTTCATAACAGGCTCTAACAAAACAGGATTAGCTTTTTTAGCTGCTTCTTGAAAAGCTTTAGAAGCTGCAATTTTGAAAGCAATTTCAGATGAATCCACATCATGGTAGGATCCATCAAACAACTCACAAGAAATGTCTACCAACTTATATCCAGCCACAACTCCTCTTTCCATACCTTCTTTAACTCCCTTTTCACAAGCTGGAATATATTCTTGAGGAATAACACCACCTTTAATACTATTAACAAATTCAAAACCCTCTTCTCTCTTTGTGTTCTTAGGTATTTTTACATCTTCAGCTAATTTTTCCAAAGGTTTAATTCTAAGTTTAACATGACCATACTGACCACGACCTCCTGATTGTTTAACATATTTATTTTCTGCTTCAGCCATCATTTGAATAGTCTCACGGTAAGCTACTTGTGGTTTACCAATATCAGCCATAACATTGAATTCTCGTTTCATTCTTTCAACTAAAATATCCAAATGTAATTCTCCCATTCCGGAAATAATAGTCTCCATAGTCTCGGAATCACTTGAAACAACAAAAGTTGGATCTTCATCAGAAAGCTTCTTCAAAGCAATTCCCATCTTCTCCTGATCGGCTTTTGTCTTAGGCTCAATCCTAACAGAAACAACAGGTTTCATAAATTCTATTTTTTCTAAAATAACAGGATGAGCTTCATCACAAAGTGTGTCAGACGTTCGTGTATTTTTTAAACCAACCGCAGCAGCAATTTCACCAGCATAAACTGTTTTTACTTCCTCTCTATCATTAGCATGCATTCTCAAAATTCTACCAACTCTCTCCTTATTACCAGTTGAAGAATTATAAACATAGGAACCAGCATCTAATTTGCCAGAATAAACTCTGAAGAAAGTTAGTTGACCAACAAAAGGATCTGTTTGTAATTTAAAAGCTAAAGCTGCAAAAGGTTCATTATCATCAGCTTTTCTTTCAACTTCTTCTTCTGTTTTAACATCAATTCCTTTAACTGCTGGAATATCCAAAGGAGAAGGTAAATAATCAATTACTGCATCTAAAACTAATTGCACTCCCTTATTCTTTAAAGCAGAACCAGTGAAAACAGGAACTACTTCATTAGCAATCACAGCTTTTCTCAACAAAGCTTTCAATTCACTTAGTGGAATCTCTTTTCCATCAAGGTAATCATTCATCAAAGTTTCATCATTTTCAACGATTTTTTCAATTAATTCACCATGATATTTTTCAGCTTCAGCTTTTAGATTTTCAGGAATTTCAATTTCCTTCACATCGCTACCCATATTTCCTTCAAATAAATAACCTTTCATTCTTAGCAAGTCCACAGCTCCTTCGTGATTCTCTTCTTCTCCAATAGGAATTTGCATCCTAATTGCCTTCTTAGTTAAACGATTCAAGATACTCTGGTAGGACCTTTCAAAGCTTGCCCCTGTTCTATCTAACTTATTGATAAAACAAACACGAGGAACCTTATATTTATCAGCCTGTCGCCAGACAGTTTCTGATTGTGACTCTACTCCAGCCACACCATCAAACACAACCACACCACCATCAAGTACCTTCAGTGATCTTTCCACTTCTGCAGTAAAATCTACGTGTCCAGGTGTATCAATAATATTAAAACGATGTTTCAAATCTAAATTATCTTTATCATAGCTCGGTGTCCAGAAACAAGTAGTTGCAGCTGAGGTAATAGTGATACCTCTTTCTTGTTCTTGTTCCATCCAGTCCATAATAGCCTCGCCTTCATGTGTTTCCCCAATCTTATGAGAGACACCAGTATAAAAAAGCACCCGTTCACTCACAGTAGTTTTACCGGCATCAATATGCGCAATAATCCCTATATTTCTAACTTTCTCCAATGGATAATCTCTCATGATTCAGATTGTAATTAGGTTATTAATCTTTAAATTAAAAAGCCCCTCTTTATATAAGGAACAATTTATTTCCTTCAATTATCAATTACTATACACTAATAATAATTGGCAAGCAACACTCTTAGACAACAAATGCTTGCTTTTTGCAAGTCTTTTGGTACTCTATTCAATAGAAGTAACCTTGTTCTTTGTTAATTCAAAAGGACAAAATATCTAAAAAAGGAGGCGTTAAAAAACCATCTGTTTTTCTTAATTTTAAATACTAAAATTTTAGCTTCATAAAAACTAAAAAGGGGGTACATCATGGAAAAAAAATCTTTGTTTTTTAAATTATTAACAGGTTTGGTTCTTTTGGGATCCATCATCACACTCAGTGGATGTATGGCGGCTATCCCGTTAGTGACGGCAGCTCAGGCGGCTTTGTTCGCTAAATCTGTAACAAAGGAGGTGCAAAGGTCAACCGATGGTAAAATTGAAATGATCATCGGAGAAAACGAGATACCAGCACAGAATAAACTGGTTCTCGCTAAAATCTCCAAATTAGCCATTTGGCCGGAGGAAGGAATGGTTGTTGTGGCCAGCGAGCTTCAAAAGTTGGAAACCTTTGATTCCATTGCCACCCCTTCAAAAGTAATCAGGGTACTGGACGAATTAGGCTTCAATCAAAGACTTGATAGCTTTACCCACGAAGAGAAACTTGAAGCCTTCCGAAAAGCCTGTGAACAAACAGATTCAGAAGCCATCGTCGCCTTCGAAGATCTCGGTAGTAAGATAAACATGAGACTGTGGTCTTTTCGCCGAAATTCTAATAACCTCAAGGGAAAGATTCTTATCTTCGAACTCCAGTCTAACCAAATCATCTTCAGCTCCATCACCGAGGTGGTCATCGGCCTAGGGGGAAGTAACCCCAGCCAAAATGAAATAATGGCTGAAATTGGAAGAATACTAGCTCAGAAAATCACAGAACTCAAAAGCACGTAAACCATTGCCCAAAAGTAAGGGGGTAAAAAAAAAGAAGAAAAATGTCTTGTCCTTTAGTTATCAAGCCCACTGATTAGTTTTTAACTGATCAGTGGGTTATTTTTTTCTAAAATTTAATATCAACGTTAAATTTTTTAATTTTCTACAGCCAACTGAGCCAACTTAATAGCCCCCTCTTTAGTATGTGCTATCACAATAAATCTTTTATTATGGCAAAAAATCGATCCTTCTATTCCAGTAATTTTAACTAAATCTGAACCAGTTTTCCCTGCCCAACTTGAAGGTAAATCTTTTCTACTCTTAAAAGAAGTTGTATCTTCTCTCACAGTTTTTAATTTCCAATTTTGACTCTTCCCATCTGGTTTAACTATATAAAGAGGTTCATCATATTTAGATAAAATAGAACCCCAAGAATCATCACTTACATCTTTTTCCAAAACAATTATTCTTTTGTCCTCCGATTGGTCATAAACCTCTTCAACATACTTCTTTTCTTCAACCTCTATTTGAGACATCTCAATTTCTTTTTCTAAAATATCTTTAGCTAAAATCGTGGCTTTTAAAAAATTTCCATCAAGACTTCCCTTTTTGTCTTTATTAGGAATAAAATTACAAAGGCCAATTAAATTAGAAATAGAATATGGTTGTACATCTGGATAAATCAATTTACACAAATCTACACCATTATCCGTAGCATCTATTGGTTGAACAATCCTTTGATCAATAACATCAGCTATCTCTCGAGAACCACAAATTTGTTCTCCGTATTCTTTCCACACTAACCCAAACGAAGAATAAGGAATTCCATTGGTACGCTCCCCAGCACCACCTGCTTGGTGATGATCAAAAATTTTCTTAGCAGGATCATAATCTCCTCCGACATCAACAACAAAATCTCCTTTTGAAATTATTTCCATATCTCTAGTCCTTATAACTTCAACTTTTGTTTTACCAAAAACATTTTTAGGTTCATTTTTTTCTAACCATAATTTAATTGTCGACACAGCAAACACATCATCTGCATGGAAACCCCCGTTATGTGTTATTATTTTTATCATATTATTTTAACTTGCATTATATATTTTTGTGTTTATACTTATAAGTACAAATCTCCACATAGGAGCCCTCCTCATTTTGAGGAGTATAAACTAAGAAAAACTTATTGAATCAATTCAATAAGTTTTTCTTTTACTCCTTTAAAATCAAACTTACTTACTTTACCATAACGAAACTTTAATCTTTTTGTATCAAATAAACGAACCTGTGAAAGAATAGCTGTACTATTTTCACCTTTAAACTTAAAAGTATGATAAAAAGGTAATTTTTTTCCAACTTTAGTTAAAGGAATTCCTAGAAAAACAGTTTTATTAAATTTCTTCAAAATTAAAACAGGTCTTAAATATTCTTCGCCTTTTCCGTCTTGTTCAAAACCAACATTAAGTCCCATTTTTATAAACCAAACATCTCTTTCAGAAAAGTTCTTATTAAGGCTAATTTCATCTATCTCTTTTTTATTTTTATTCCAATTATCAAAATCTTTCATATTTATTTTAAATATTAACCTACACAAACACAAAAACCTAAACAGACTCACCTAGTTCGACCCGAACAGATTTAGAATCGGAGCCCAAGTGAAAGAATTAAAGTAAAACTTTATTTAACTTCATTTACAACCTCTCCTTCCCCAAAACTTTTTATATTTTCAACCGTTACATCAAAAATTCTCTCAATCGCTTCTTGGGTGTTAAAAGCGTTATGCGGAGTAATAATAACATTTGGATGATCAATTAAATATTGATTGTGCAACACAGTATCTAAATCTTCATCACTAGCATTTTCTTTATTCAACGAATCAAGTTCTTTACCCATATAAATTTCAGCCTCCAAAACATCCAAACCTGCCCCAGCCACTCGATCATCCTTTAAAGCTTCTACTAAAGCCTCTGTCTCAATAACACCTCCCCGAGAGGTATTAATAATAACAACACTTTCCTTCATCTTTCCAAAGTTATCCTTATTAAGAAGATGACGAGTATGTGGATTATAGGGAACGTGTAAAGTTACAACATCAGATATTTTTAATAAATCATCAAACTCCACATATTCAAAATTATTCTCCTTAGCAAGTTCATCATTTCGACAAGTATCAAAGGCAATTACTTTCATTCCAAAACCATTTCCCATTCTTATAACATTTTGTCCAATATTACCTGTCCCTACTACCCCCAAAACTTTTCCATTTAAATCAAAACCTCTTAAACCTTTTTTTTCAAAATCACCACGGTTAAGAACCTGTTCATAAGCAGGAAAGATTTTTCGTGATACTGATAACAACAAAGCAAAAGCAAACTCAGCCACAGTCACAGAACCATAGGTAGGAACATTCAAAACTGCAATACCCCTTTTCTTAGCTTCTTCAATATCAATATGGTCAAAACCAGTTGATCGAGTCGTAATACACTTTAGGTTAGGAAATTTATCTAAAACAAAAGCATCTACATGAGATCCAACAAAGACAGACAATATCTCAACCTTATTATCCTCAAAATCAGAATGATCTTGTATTCTGCCTTTTAAAAATTCAATTTCAAAATCATCATTAATTTTTTGACTAAAATAATCTTTCTCCCATTCTTCATTATAAAAAAATAAAATTTTCATAGATTTGAGTAATTAACTTTTAATAATCTTTAATTAAAACTATTCTAACCAGATTTTACCATAAAATAAAAAAATTCACTGTATAAAAAAACACAGGGGTCCGACCCCTACATTCTTCACAAACAAATAATAAATTAATTATTACTCATCGTCTTCATCATCTTCGTCATCTTCACCCTCCTCATCGTCTTCAAAAAAATCATCTTCGTCGTCTAACTCATCATCAAGTTCTACGTCGTCATCTTCCACAGAATCATCAAATTCATCATCCATGTTTTTATCTTTTTTATATTAAACTTATAAAAGATTTATAGATTATAAATAGTTGAAATCAATTCGTCAATCTAAACTCTGGATATCTTATAACTAGTTATTTTAATAAAAATCAACTCCCCCAAAAAAAATCTTGGGAGAGCTATAGGTTACTTATCAGAGGGCTTTTCTTCAGTTTTCTCTTCTGTTTTTTCATCTTCAGGACTCTCGTAAGAATACTTCATTAAAATCACCTCCTTTATCTTCTATTTTAGAAATAAGAACATTACTAAAATTAATATAACACAACCAAACAAAACAGCCAATCCTATCATAGAATTAACCTAGAATCCCTTTTAATTCATTCTGATACTTACCCATCACTTCCATGGAAGCAGACATCTGATCAGCCCCACCTTTTATCTTCTCTTGAATTTCTTTGGCAATCTTAGCAAACAACTCTGGATTTTCACTTACCACTTTTAAAATCTTTTCCTGCTCTGCTTCGGGTACACCTTTTAGCTGAGATTTCAACATCTTCTTCATTAACATATTTTTTAACATTTTAGTTTTTTATTATTTTATTAACTTATTAACTTATTAACTTAGTAACTTAGTAACTTAGTAACTTTAATTTAATTTTAACACAAAAGACTTCTCCTACAAATACAAATGAAAAACACCACCCGAAGGCGATGTTTTTCAATGTACTTAATTTATAGCAAGCTACAAATCAAGTACGATTACTATATTATCAGAACCTAAAATAAAGTCAATGGCTTATTTTAAGAAACAGTTTTTTTACAATATTGTCAAATAGCATCAATCTGATTTTCTTCCACTACTTTAAATTTTATTCTCCCTACCACTAATCCCTCTTTAGTTTTAACATCGACCCTCCACAAACCTTCGGTAATATTCATCATAAAAGAATAACCTCTATAACCTTCATCCCGACCACCTATTAAAGGAAAGTGAACTTCACTCAATGATACCCAGCGTCGTTTATCTACATCAAATCTCTGCCAATTGTTATAGATATCAGTACTTAAACGAGTGGGAGCAAAAATGGATTGATAAACATAAACTCCACCTTCAGGAATTCTTAAAAAATAATTACCAAAAGAATACCAAGGTAATTCCTTCTCTACTAAAAGATACTCACCAGCAGAATTCCTTGTTACAGATTCATAGATACCAATTTCTTTTAAAGACAGTGGAATGGGTGGAATAACATTTAAAAAATAAAGTATATTAAATAAAAGGAAAACACCCAAAATATTTTTTGTAATTTTTCTCTCTCTTTTTGGTTTGATCTCAGCAATAAAATAAGATAAGGAATAAACCAATAAATAAATTAAAAGCACACTTAAAATTCCACTTAGGATAAAAATTCCCATTCCCATCTTTTTCAAGACCACCGGAACAAAAAATATCATAAATGAAAAAATAGCTACAAATAAAATATTTATTTGAAAGTCCACTTTCTTATAATTCTTTCTAAACCTTTCATTCCCTATATAAAAAGCAATAAGAATGAAAAGGAAAATCCAACTAGTCGCCCACGAAGAACTTTTAGTATAAAAAATAATAAAACCACTAAACAAACCTCCAAAAGCATACTGCATAAGGAAAGGAACGTACTCAGAGATTCTTACCACCCAAAGATAGGGTTGTTTCTTCTTTTTTACCTGTGCGGTATAAAGTAATACTATTCCCAGGACAGCTAAACATAAATAAGTAATCAAAACTAGATTATCAAAAAGAAGATCAACTCTGGTCAAGGTTAACCTGTCAACAATCAAACCTAAAGAAAAGAAACTAATTGACAGGTACTTTTCATTTCTCTCAACCCAACTCTTAATTTTCTGAACTCTTTTATAAAACCTTCGTTTTGTTCTTTTTATAAACTTAGTACCAATTGCCATTAAAAATATCTTAACACATTAAACAAAAAATTATTCAAAATAAAAACAGGGGTCCGACCCCTGTTTTTACTCAACAACCAGATTCCCTATAAAATCCACCGCATTCTATAGTAATTAAGCATAAAAACCACTATTTATACAAAATTCTAGTAAGCAGTCCCGCAAGTTGCTGATCTAGTAAAACCTGCTTCCTCGGCTTCTTCTTCTGAACAAAAATACCGTTCCCCTCTTTCTGCATCAATTTTTATTTGAGAATAGGGAGCACAATTTGGTAGAAAATAAAATTTAGTCGGATTCTCTGTCGAAATATTTCCTTTAATAATACACTCAGGATCTTCAATCTGCATATCAGTCACGTCTCCAAAATATTTTGGTAAGTCCTCTTGGCAATTTCCCCACACCCCTAATTTCCCAGAAATCGCAACATTCTCTCTTTGAGCTAAATATCTTTTATATTCGAAATCAGGTACCACTGGAATAGCTTTAGCAAAACCATTTTCTACCATATATTGTGCCACAAACATATCATCTTCCTTTTCTGTTTCAGAAGGCAAGAAAACATGTCTTAATAATCGTCCAAACTTATCTACACCCGAAACATCTTTTCTTAACTTCACCTCCTTCCCTTCAATCAAATCTTTCAAAGCTTTCTTTGATTCTTCAAAATAACATTCATTTTTATCAGGAGCTGCAATATTCAAAATCCTCACCGACAGATCAGAATCTTCTTCTCCTTCAACTCCGGCCACCACAAAAGTATCTCCATCAATTACTTCCACCACTTTATGTAAATTTTCTTCTATCCCTCCAAAATTTTTAACTTTCACAATTTTATAACCCACGACTCCCGTCGCCGCCAACAACCCCGTCAACATCGCTATAATCGCTTTTGTTTTCATATATATAGTATCTCTTTTTGATTAATTGTTAATTTATTTCTTTTTTCTTTATTATTAATATTAAATTTATTTTAGCATAATAATCACACTTCGTATTTTGTATAATTTTGCACCCTTCCTTTTTAATCAACTAACTCCTCTTTCAATATCTCCAAAACTTGATCAGTATAAACTGAGTCCATTTCCTTATTATTTTTTAAGTATTTTTCTGTAAGAGGCGCTAATTTTTGAGAAATCAATAAAATCTTTTGGTTATAAAAGTGATTCCTATTTTTTTCCTTATCAACAAAAATACCTGTTATTTCTTTTGATTCTCCTTTATCCCAGCAACCAACGCCTCTTCCTATGATTGAACCAATAATGCTTTCTGTAATCAAGTGTCTCCAAGAAGGTTGAGATTGTTTAATCTTAAGAGGAGCTAATATTTCTTTAAATGATTGTCTAAACAATAAATCTTTTTCTGAAGAATATTCCAAAAGATGCAGACTTTCATGAAGTAAAACATTTAAAACAAACCTTCTGTCTTTTAGATCAGCTCCTGACAATAACAAAATCATTAAATTTGGAAATTCTTTCTTAGTAGCTCCTCCAGCTTTTTTACCAAAACCAAATAAAAGTTTTGCTTTAATTTCTTTTTCTTGGTTAAACACACCAAAAAAATTAAAGATTCTTTTTAAGTTATCTTCTTTATCTTTTAAATCTAATTGCTCAAGTTCTTTTTTCCAAGCTTCTAACTTAGGTTTTTCTATTTGCCATATCTTCTCAAACTTATCCGCCAAAACACTTTTTATTTTCTCCCAGCTTTCCTTTCCTTCTTTATTTTCTATTTGGTTATTCTCATACCTGTCCCATAACCATAAATAAGCGTTACCCTCTTTTTGCAATATCTCTCTTAATCTATTCAACCCATTTTCTTCCTCTACTGTAAATTCTCCAGTAAACTCTTTCCACTTATTCGCTTCTCCTTGGTTAAAATACCAATTCCACCGAATAGAACTCTGAGCCCAATAAGCCCAACACCCTTCCTTATTTATTTCAAATTTATATTTAAACATGTTTAATCTTAAAAAAGTAGCCCCCTCGTAAATAAAAATAAACGAGAGGGCTTGTCTGAGATACACTAAACATGGTGAATTAAGGGCCTTCCGGACCATCACTTCCTGGCAAATTTTCCTGCTCGTCGGCCGCACCGTCATCATAATCTTCATCATCGTTCGAGTGAATATACCATTTCTTTTCCATATTGGTCACCTCCTTTCTAAGTTTATTTGAAGAACAAACGTAAAATCAATGTAACACAATAAATAAATATAAGCAACCTTTTTAGAATTTACCAACAAACCACCGCTTCCTCCCCTATCTCATCACCCAAATATTGCTTTACAGCATACAAATCACCAATATAATCAATCAACCCCGTCAACATCGCTATAATCGCTTTTGTTTTCATATAGATGAAATATTTTTTTAGTTAATTATTAATATATAAATTTATAATTTAATGTATACATTTTATTCTACCATCTACCTTTAAAATCTACACTCTATTAATTGTGCTCTTACAAAAATTCTAAATATCTCAGAACTTGATCACTCTCGTGGATATTTTCATTCGCCTTTCACTTCACTCGCTCGTATTCGTCGTCGCAAGCTCCTCCTCCATACTTCACTCGGTTCAAATCCTCCTATTTAGATGCACAAATAATAAAAACTGCTAACAAAAAGTTAGCAGTTTTTCTTATGGTGGACCTAATAGGATTTCACTGGAACCAAATCATACAAGAATTAAACTTTTGGAATCAATTAAGTGTTGAAATAAAGATCTTAAAAATCTGATTACAATTCAAAAAGTTATCTACTATACCCCTCTTACTATCCAACAACAATTTCCTTATCATCCTTAATAAAAACAGCTTGTGAATTATTTAAACGTTCTACAGCTACGGAATACTTTTTTTCAAAGGCTACTACTTCTTCCTCTATCTCAAGGGAATAATGAGGGAGAATAATCATATTTACAAGGTTAAGACCAGTTAAATCATCAAGTCCAACTTCATTATCATCGGGTTCAATTTCACCTGCAATTTGGACTGAAGGACTAACGATAATACTTCCTGCACTCACACCTATATACAATCCATTTCGTTTAAAAAGTTCTTCAATCGATGATTTAAAATTTGCCTCTTTAGCAAACTTAAGAAGTTTAAAAGTATTTCCGCCACAAACATAAAATACACCATAGGATGAAAGATCTTTATTTGGCTCTGTCTCAAAATCAACAAAGTCAATATTAGCAAAGCCCATGTCCTCAATCTGTTTTTTAGCAAGTTGAGAATATTTATTCTCCTCTTTCCCCTCAGCTGCTGTCGTGATAATAGCCACAGGCTGATCTTTAAGGCCCTCAGCCATACTTTCAAACCCCTGAGCGACAGTTTCAGAAGATAAACCTGCTGAGGTTAATAATAGTTTTCTTTTATTCATAAATCAATATTACAAATTTATAATTATTTTTTTAATATCTGTTTAATTTTTTCTTCGAAAAGACCTCTGTTTATTTCAATAAGTTGCCTATCTGAAATGTTTTCTTCCTGAACAAATTCTTTTATCAACTCTAAACCAATAAAGTAACCAGACCTATATTTATAAATATCATTAGGGTCATTTGCCCAAAAAATCTGTATGTCTTCATCAACAGAATTAAATTTCCTTAAGACAAAATAATACAATTCAAACTTTTTACTTAAACATTCATCAAACCAATTTTTCAGCTCCGCCTGATTAAGAAAATCAGCCCATAACGCTTTTTCATCGCTTATATTCAAAACCTTGGATGTGAGATAGGTTGCAATCCCCTCTGTTATTATTTGCCTACCAACATTTATTTTTTCATCTTTTGTTTTGAAATAGAAATCAGAATTTTTTGAATAATGCAAAGCGTGAATTATTTCGTGAGTCACAAAAATATCCACATCTTCAATATTTTCGTAAGCTTCAACTGGTAACCAAACAATAAATCCACCCTTTTCTTCAAAAGCGTGCCCGTTAGTACAGTTTTGACCAACAAACAAGATTATTTCTACATCAGTAGTATCAAATCCAAAATCATTAAGTTTTTGTTCAATAAAACCCAAACGAGATTTTACCATGCTAGTTTTATTCTCTACTTCTTCTTTTGTTTTCAGTGATTTATGAAAATATTCTTCCAAAGCCCAATACTTAAAATAATGATTTAATAAATCAGGCATACTTTGTTTGTATAAGTCTAGATTATCTTTTTCTAAGATATTTATTATATAATTTTGTGTTAAATCTTTAACTTTCATTTCTTTATTATAAATTGATAAAAGGCTTTATGCAAAACATCTGCATAAAGCCTTTTTGTTACGGTCACATCACCTTTGAAAGAACAGACTCCTTTTCAAAAAGAGATCCGTAACCGTTTTCGAGATACCACAGTTCTGTAGACAGAACACTGGAGGCAACGAATTCACCGTTAAACTTACACCAAAGGGTATAGAGTTGAAAGAACTCAACCTTAACGTTAGCTTCGGTATTCTCCTCAAGAACAAGGTTCACTTGCGCTGTTTGAGAAATACCACCGAGGTCAGCAACGAGTTTAGACACCTCCCTGGTTTTCGCGGAAATCTCAGCAATCATTTTCTCAAAATAACCGAGTACCGAATAAAAACCGTGGGTCAACGTCAGTTCACAAATCTTTGACCAATCCTCCAAGCGAACGATGCCTCTTGATTGGAAAAGTTCCCCAACGGCCTTCAAATTAATGGTGGCCAAGACATCAGGGTCAGAGTAGCGATCTTCATCCATCTGCCGACGCAGTTCTCTGCAGTTTACCAAAGCTTCATTCAAAGCAGAACTGGAATTGCCCAGCTCCTGAATAATCTCAGGAAAACTACAGCTGTTGTTGTTCGTCAGTTCGGCGAGAAGCAGGTCCTCAAGAGCGATATTTGACCGCTCGAGAGAAACATAAGCCAGACTGACAGAGCGAGATAATTTAGTTGAATTTACCAAATAACGATTACACGGCTGATGATTTTTTGCTCCCATTGTTTTTACCTCCGTAAAATATAGTTTTTGTGGCGAAATTGCCAAAGAACAAGACTTCCAATAAAAAATATAACATAATATATACTGATAATCAAATTAAGATAAAGATTACAAAAAATACTTCAAACGATTAGTTTTCTTTTTTACCTCCTGTAAGTACGAGTTAAAATCAGGCAAAATGTTAAGTTCCCCATCCTGCATCAAATAAAAATAATCAGCTTCAAATTTGTTGATAAAATAACGATCGTGAGACACAAGTATGATCGTCCCGACGTAATCGAAAAGAACTTCCTCTAAAGCAGACAAAGCTTCTAGATCCAAATGATTGGTTGGCTCATCTAAAAGAAGTGTATTCACTGAAAGTTCAGAAAATAAGGCCAAGAGTATTCGAGAACGACCACCCGGAGAAAAACTGATAATTTTTTTGTTTGCGTCCTCTTGATTGAAAGCAAACCTACTCAAGAGAGCATAACTATCTTGTATCGATAATTCTGTCTTTTCTGAAATGTAATCAAGCAAAGTCTTTTCCCAAGGTAAATTGTCATGTTCTTGCATCAAATTTCCGACAACTAATGAATTCCCTACTTTTACTTGCCCTTCTATTGAAGTTAGTCTTCCACTAATTGCTTTCAAAATAGTTGATTTACCAGTACCGTTCTCGCCCAAAATCGCAACCCTATTCCCATAACTTATACTTAGATTAATCAAACCTGTTTTAAAACTATCTGGATAACCAAGGACAACTTTCTCAAATCTAATATCACTCTCACCTGTTGGTTTTTTAGGATCAATTAATAATCGATAAGTATCCCTGCTCAAAGGTTTTACTATTGAACTACTAGAAGCTTTTTCAATTTTCTTTTTTATCGCTTTTACAATTCTCCCAGAAGCACTGGCCCGTTCTCTCTTAAATCCTCTCAGGTACTTATCATTGTCGGTCCCTTTCCATTTTGAGCCTTGCGCTGTACTTTTTTGTTTTTTATCGACAATAGAATTTAAACGTTCTATTTCCTCTTGTTCTTCTCCATGTTTTTGTAGTTGCCGTTGAAATTCTTTTTCTTTTTGCTTTAAATAGTCTGAATATCTTCCGTTTGTAATTTGCAAAGTCCGAGAGTCCCATTTTATCTCAAAAATCTTATTAACCATCCGATCAAGAAAAAGCCTGTCGTGTGAAATAATAATACTAGCAGAGGAACTGTTCTTCAAAAATTTTTCTAACCAAACTAAAGCGGCTAAATCTAAATTATTGGTCGGCTCATCCAAAAGCATGACATCTGGCTCTAACAGCAAGATACCTGCCAAAAACACCTTAGATTTTTGACCCGAGCTTAAAGTATTCAAGTTTTCAGCTAAAGACAATTTATCTAATCCCAAACCAGCAAAAGTAATTTCGATTTTATATTCCTCTAGATTTTCATTCAGAGTTTTGTTTTTCAAAAATTGCAAAATACTACAATCAAGTAAGTCCGAAGTATCCTGCGGCACATATCCAACGACTAAATCTTTTCTTTTAGTAAGAACGCCACCATCACATTCAACCTCCCCAGCCAAAATCTTTAGCAAAGTAGATTTTCCTGTTCCATTATATCCTACCAAACCAACTTTTTGACCCGCTTCCAACACAAAAGAAACGTCTTCTAATACAATATTCGCTTTATACGTTTTATGAAGTTTTTCTGCTTTTATTTCCATAACTTATAGATTTTTAACCACCTTTTCAATATCTGGATAATATTTTTCAAAACCTTCATCGATTGGTTTTGTATCAATTGATATATTTTGCATTTTAGCTATTTCAGGAACAATTTTAAAAACTATTAAATCAACGATCCTTTCTTTCTCCCAATGCTCAACTTCATATTTTTCAATTAATTCTTGAATAGACAAATGAATTATTTCGTGAATTATTGTTTTAACGAGACCTGCATCATAATGGGCCTGGATATTAGCAATGACAGTACTCGGTAAATTATAACTTCCAGCCACACCATATTTTGTTAATTTAATTTCATAGGCATCTTCAAATTTAATTTTTGTTTCTGAAAAATACTTTTCTAAACGAGGGCTAAATTTTAACCATTGTTCATTTACAGTGTCTGCTACTTTTTTATAATCTGTTTCATTGTATTCTTCTACAATAGTATTCTTAATGTTATCATCGGAAAAGTCTTCATCTTCTAAAGTAAAGTTTTTAGGAAATGAAAGTTTATATCCTTTTTCTCTAAACCAATCTAACCTACTAAGTGTATTTTTAATTCTCTCAGTTTCGTATTCAATTGAATAATTAAATTTTAGTTTTAACATTATATATAATATTATTTATTAGACTTCTTAAGATTTTAAACTAACATTTTATTAATTTCCTTATAATTCAACTTAAATTTATAAGTTTTGAAAAACAAAGCATCGAATTCTTTTCTGTTTTTGATAGATTTCAAGGATTTTAAGAATTTCAAAAATTTATCCTTACCATACTTTTCAATCAATATTTCAACAAAGAAACCTGATTCTAGATAGACTTCCCCTCCTCCTTTTTCATAATATGTTAAAAAAGTTTTAAATTCTGTAATTTCTTTTTTAAATTTATTCTGTCCTGACAAATGTATAGCAACACCTTCATTCAACCAAATTGGTGAATAACCTTGTTTTATCAAAATATTAAAAAATAAATGACTCAATTCATGTTTGATCAAAGCATTATACTTTTCTTTTGAGTAAACTTCTTTATGAGAACTTTCTGTTTTAATTTTTGTATAATCTAAAAGGTATAAAGTATTAAAACCACCAGCCCAACCTACCACCCAATCTTCTTTATCCTTCCCACGTATAACATTGATTTCCTTTCTACTTTTTAAGATAAAAACATTTGGAAGATTTCTTTCCCAACGGATTCCATAAAAATCATCCAACTCTTTCATTGATTTTTTATAAGTTTCATCTAAAGATTTATTTTTCTTTTGTTTTAGTTCAAATATCATTTTTTAAATTTTTGGCATATTTAATATATTATTTCTTCTTTTTCCATATATTTATATATTACCACCTCCCCCAAAAATCTCCACTGTATTAGACGTACCCCTTCGGGGGTTCTAAATACTCCGGGACTTAGTCACAAATATTTTGCTTCGCAAAATTTCGCGACCCCGACTCGGCTACAATTTGTTCGTAAGCTCACAAACTGGCTTCGCGCCTCCGTCTTTCAAGTCCTGTCTGGTCCACAAAAGAAAGAAAAAAGAGATAGCCTTTCGGCTACCCCTTTTTACTTTTGTGGACCTAATAGGATTTCACTGGAACCAAATCATACAAGAATTAAACTTTTGGAATCAATTAAGTGTTGAAATAAAGATCTTAAAAATCTGATTACAATTCAAACATTATTTTATCTAAAAACCTTTTTTCCACAGTTTTTCTATTTCATCTATTGAAACACCATAAATTTCTTTAAAAATCTTTTTGTTTTTTTCAGCAGTGTTTTCTCTGTCAGTCTCTTGATAAAGTTCTTTGAATTTTTCTTTACCATATTTTTCAATTAAAAAAGTAACAAAAGAACCGACAATACAATAGGAAAATAAAGCCATCTCATCGGGGATAGCCAACCAAGAGTCATTATCCATTAGATTTGAAAGTGATAATTCGAAACTTTGATTCCAACCTTCTTTAACACATTTGTTGTGGTCCTCTCCGTACCAATTATATCCCACCAGATATTCAGCCAAACCTTCTTGAAATAATGGTATGGATAAACCCCAAGACAGTGAAAGTAAGTGTGTGTCTTCGTGTTCCCCTATCGGTTTAATTTTTTCAGTATATAAAACATGTACACAGTTTTCATTATAAATAGCTTGAGCATACCAATCATCTCCCATTAATTCTTTTTTAGTTTGTTCGTCTGAATAAAGATAATAAATTATTTTTTGAGTTGGTTCTGATATTTCAAGAAAGCCAATAATTTTTTTATAAGCTTGTTCTTGTCTTTCAGTAATATTTTTAATTTCTTTCTCCGCTACAGAATCTAGAAAAAAATTGAAAATATAATGTTCTGTTTCCAAAGTTTTCCAACGAGTATCTTCTTTAAATTTATGAATATAATCTGGAAGATGTTGTTTGTATTTTAATTTTTCCATAAATTTATTTTAACATTTTGTGTAAGAAATATCTAAAAACCCCAATGCTTTCGCATCGGGACTTAAAATAAAGACAGGACTTGAATTTTTTAGACAAAAAGGTATTATGTCAATGATTGTTCCTTGGCAATAATGCCTTAATTTTTTTACCACAGGAGGTAATATCATGGGACTCTGGGCAAGACTTTTCAGTTCGGATGGAGATGGCGAAACTACGAGAGTTCGTCAAAACAGTGAAGATAATGCAAAAGTCAGAGGAGATAAACTCACCCACCACGGTAGCGGTCATGAGCATGATTCCTACAAACTTGACACGGCTTCCGGCAACTACCAAGAATATCACGGTGGTGAAAACGCCTCTGATAGAGGTTACAATTAGAAAAATTTCGGCACCGGCCTAAAAGGGTAAATCATTTGTTTGATTTACCCTTTATTTTTTTAAACTCTTCCTGATATTCTTGATATTCATCAAGAAGATTATTTTTATCTGCTGAAGGTGCATTAACAATCCTAACACTTATATTATTTAAATATTCATTCAGAATAACCCAAAACGGTATTGCAAAATAAAGATTACTTCCCTGAATCATTTTATCGCTATATTTTTTAACCATTTCTGCGTTAAAAATGTACTGAGCCTGAATCTCTTCACCTTGCATTACCTTCTCCATGACTTTATATATTTTCTGATGAAATTCTATTATTTCTTCTTTTTCCATATATTTATATATTACCACCTCCCCCAAAAATCTCCACTGTATTAGACGTACCCCTTCGGGGGATTCTAGATATTCCAGGACTTGATCACTCTCGTAGATATTTATTTCGTGCTTCGCACTCATAAATATCTTACTCCCTTGACCTCCACTCGGCTGTTCCGACTTCGCTACACTTCGTCGGGCTTCGCACAGCCTCGGTTCAAGTCCTGTCTGGTCTCACAAAAGAAAGAAAAAAGAGATAGCCATTCGGCTACCTCTTTTTACTTTTGTGGACTTAACTGGAATAGGCTATAACCAAATAATCAAAGAATTGGAGTTATTGCAGATTATTTCTCAGTTAGAAGTATATAAATAAAACCAAGCCCTGAATTGTGGTTAAACAAAACAGGGCTTGTTGTGAACAAAAGTGAGAGGAGAAGGTTCTTATTCTGATGCACCCAGTCTCAAATTGAGAGAGGTGGACAATTACCCTTGGTCTTATTTAAGACACTAACCCTTTCACTTTTTAGAGGTTAATCTTTTTTTGTAAACGCGGGACCTAATTTGCTCCCGTCTACATACTTCTTACCTTTGGCAATAGGTTGTGTGGGTTCAAAAGTTCTTTCCAGAGTTTCTCTTGCGAGAATTTCAGTGAAAACCATTGCTCTGTCAAACTTAATACCAAGTTTCTTTGCTTCTTCCCCGATTTCTCGACGAATTTGAGGAGTAAAACGAACTCCTCGAAGCATTTTTTCTCGGACAATTGCCAGAGCGATTTGACCCATTTCCTCATCGGACATTTCCAGTGTTTTTGCGTAAAACTTTGCCATTTTATAACCTCCTATCAATGAACATTGTCATAAACCCTACGACTTGGGATAATTAGAACCTTTTCTAATTACGTATATATTATATACATATAATTATATAATGTCAATAGTAATAAAATTACTCCATAAAAAACAAAAACCAAGAAATTATCTTAGTTTTTATTTTACAATATATAATTGTTACTCGTGGACCAGACAGGACTTGAACCCGCTACCTCCACAGTGCAAATGTGGCGCTCTACCAGGTGAGCTACTGGCCCTTTACTCAATCTACGGTAATGATTATACCAAAACTTTCCAATAAGTAAATAAA
>Ga0208648_1000937_pt1 | contig 26351 bp, 29 predicted proteins | sample AntAceMetag02UKL_FD_184772 | JGI IMG/M metagenome (GOLD analysis project Ga0208648, IMG submission 184772) | Saline lake microbial communities from Ace Lake, Antarctica - Antarctic Ace Lake Metagenome 02UKL (SPAdes) (version 2) | ecosystem: Environmental > Aquatic > Non-marine Saline and...
TTTAGTATCTGCGACTTTTTGGGGATAAAAAAGGTTGCTCATCGTTTGGGCTTAGCTTAATATAGAAACTTAATGGGAACTGCAAGAAAAATCACCACAATCAACCATTAAGGGTACATGATGGGCAATGGCCGCTTAAAACAATCCCCAGCCATATCGCGCCAAGAAGGGCGACAAGAATTATTAGGACTATATTAAGTTTGGATAAATGCATATTGAATCTATCGACAGAAAATAGAAAAACATAGTGATGTCATAGTCATAAAGTTAAACGCCGGGTTGTATCTGGTTTTCATCTCTTTTTCCCCTTTAATGCGTAAATGCTTGCCTGCACTGGATCGCAGGAGGAAAACGCGCTACCGCCCTGTATTCCAAGCATATATTCTCCAGCGATCTCGAACTTCTTTGAGATATACGCTTCAATCTCCTTTATGTTTGTATGCCTGAGCTTTGACGCAATATACCCACCTTTCGTTATCATCTTCTTGAAATATGCAGATTCTGAGTTCAGCATCAAAATGGCGATTCTGCCATTATCCTTTAAAACTCTTGCGGCCTCGTCTATCGCAAGCCGGTAATCCTCCGTGAACTCAAGTGAAGCAATGAAGAATATTCCGTCAAAACACGAATCCCTGAAGGGCAAGCTCTCAGCTTTGCCTTGGATGAAAATGTCTTTGTTCTGGGACCTTGCCAATTGTAGCATATCGGCAGAAGGGTCTATGCCAACAATGTTCATATCCAAAAGCTCCTTTTCAAAGACGCCAGGACCACAGCCAACATCAAGCACCGTTTCACATCCTTTTAGCCATTCGCGAACATATCCAGCCTCGGCCGTGAGTATTTCCTGCCCGAGTTCGCTGTTGTAAAACTCCAGGTATCCAGCCCTCTTGTTTTGCTTAAGGGCATTCCTCCAAATGCTTGCGACTTCCTCTGAAGGGCTCTCAAGGACATAAGGATAGGTCTCACTGGGGGAGAGCTCTAGCTCTTTTTCCAACGATGCTTTCAAATCTGGGTTTCTCTTTGTGTTAAACAATGTCACCCACATGCTGTCATCCGAGCCCATAAATATAGAAATCCATATCCCACTTATCACAAAGCCTGTGGGCTTCCCTTGGCCTGCCTGGCTGTTTTTAACTGAAAGGATGTTTTCTATCCTGAAGTTTCCTATCCTTTGAAAGAACTCAGTTTTCCCCAGCGAAGAAGAATATACCTCAGTCATCTTATAGCCGCAAGCTTTGATTCGATGCTTTGGATCTTGTCTCTCCGGTCATCGATTTTCAATGTGGTTACAACCCGCACAGCACCTGCCTGGAATGCTGCTTCATGTGCGCGCTTGGCCGCTTTAAGGATGTCATCAATGCTCCCTGCTTCGAGTATTGTCCCCATTGCGCTAAGCTCGACTCTTACATTACTCGACTTTAGCTCTCTAATCGCCGCTTTGACATACTTGCTCACGCTAGGCCCACTGCCAAGAGGAACTACACTCAATTCGGCTATGATTTTTTGCTCATTTGCCATATTTACTTATTACTAATTTCATGGAAGAAGGACTCTTTTTTTAAGTGAGATTCATAGGTATTCATTTTAATATCCTTGTCTCAACCTTCTTGGATATTTTCATCAACTCAGGAACTACCAGGGACTTGCTTTCCATTATGGGCTTTAGTTCAGAAATTGACACAAAAACCTCTTTGTCGAATGGCAGTTTTCCAAGCATTTTCTCACCCGCCCATTCCTCAATCTTTTTACTCATCTCTTTGTTGATATCCCATTTGTTTATTACTACTCCATAGGGCACTTTAAAGTGATTGGCTATCTCCAAAACCCTTTGAAGGTCAGAAAAACCTGAAGGGGTCGGTTCTGTCACGAGTACCGCATAATCAGCCCCCGTTAATGACGCTATCACCGGACATCCTATCCCGGCCGCAGAGTCAAGAAGCATGACGCTATGTTCAAATTTCTCGGCCCGTTCCTTGATGGCGGCAACTATCTTACCTGAACCTGTCTCGCCAGGATACAGCAGGCCTGTCACTAATGGAAAACCTTGTTTGGTTTCGCTAGTTATTATCTCGCCGTTATCCACGGACTTTAGGGATATCGCACCTGTCGGACAGACTGCTTCACATACTCCACACCCCTCACAGAGGTAGGGCAAGACTTCGGGTTTTTTATCTTTGAGGTCTATTGCGCTGAACCTACATGCTTCTTTACACTTACCGCAACCTATGCATTTATCATAATCTATTACAGATTTCTCTGAAAGTGATATCTTAATTCCGCTACCAAAATCCGGGTTTCCAAGCCAGATGCCCAAATCGGGCGCGTCAACATCACAATCCACGGCCACTACCTGTCTATTCTTAGCGAACATCATGGCCAGAGCGGAGGCCACCATAGACTTGCCGACCCCGCCTTTTCCTGATGCTACAGCAATCTTCATATTGTAATTACCTCCCCCGTGGTTATGCGCTTTGCATCCAAGTCCTTTTCCATCCTACCAATAGCCTCTTCGCTGGTACAATGCCCCGGTCGTAACTCCTTGACATTCATCTCTCTGAACTCTGATATTATATTATTCATTCTCTGCTTTCCAGCGTACATTAAGTGGAACCCACCGATTATCACACAGAGTTTTCCGACTCTCTTTTCACTCTCTTTGGCGAGGTTGATTATCCCAGAATGCGAGCATCCGGTCAGCAGGACTCCGCCCTTGTCTGTCTTGAAAACAATAGCCGAGTCGTCCTTCACAAGGTCGGGCACAATCTCACCATTTAACACACAATCAGCACACGTTCCAGGATCCTCATAGGTCCGTGGGACTTCGCCTAGGAAACTGGCTCCAGGCATAAGCTCTACTGGTGTTTTCGTAAAGAAGCATTCCTTAAATGCAGTCTCTAGCTCCTGTCTGCCTATAACACAACCGATATCCGTTTTATCGCTCTGCAATTTCTTCCCGAAGATTCCAGGATGGGCAATAAGTGTCATGTCCTTGCAGTCATAGTTTTCAAGAAACTCTGGAAGGCCGCCTGTATGGTCATAGTGTCCATGGCTCAAAACAACAAAGTCAGTTTTAGCAAGATCTATATCTAGCTTCTTGGCGTTATTTATGAATGCCCCAGATTGCCCGGTATCAAACAGTATCCGTTTACCTTTGAACTCAACAAATGCCGAGAAACCATGTTCGCATTCAAGCCCGCTTTCAGGATTCATGGTATCCTCTAAAAGTATTGTAATCTTCATATGAGATCCACCTCATTTAGCTTCCCTTTTGAATACGCTTCCACTAGGTCTTTAGAATAAGGAATCCGATAAGAGATTTTTACATTCTTACTTTTCGCTAGATTTTCAATCACTTCATCCCTCGCAATTCCACTTTTGTTCAATACAATCTCGCTTGGTATGCCGATTATCTTAAGCAAGTCTAGCATCAGCTTGGAATCATTCGCTCCGAGGGGTGTTGGCTCCGTCACCACATAGGCTAACTCCGAATCAGTTAGTGCGTTAATCACGCTACAATGTGTTCCTGCAGCACTGTCCACCAAAAGGACATCTGCACCCATCTTCTCGGCAAGCTTTCTCGCCCTCATCTTTGTCTCTTTGACAATGGGTCCGCTTTCTTCGACTCCCGCACGTGATCTCCCAGTTACGAGCCAAAGGTTGTCTGAAACCTTATTGGTGAACGAGACTCCACATGCCTCTTTCTTCGACGTGATTGCCCCCTCTGGGCATATCACCCAGCAGAGCCCACATCCACAGCAGAGATCCTTTACAATCTGAGGCTTCTGACCCTTTAGCATGAATAGTGCATTGAACCTGCATTGTTCAACGCATTTCCCACATCGGGTGCATTTCTCATTATCAATCTCCGGGAAGTCCTGGTATATGACCTCTCCGTCACTTAGGTCCATTCCAAGTATAAGATGGTCGTTCGGGCACTCCACATCTGCATCACACAGGACTACTTTCTTACCCTCCTTTGCAAGCTTCAGAGACAAGAGGATAGCAAACGTAGATTTGCCTGTACCACCTTTCCCTCCGGTTATCACTATTTGTCGTGTATTACTCACTTTCCTTTGTAAAATCTTTATTGTTCCCCTTTTTCGTCTCTATGTCCTTCACAAGTGTATTCACCTGCAGGCTTTTGTAGTTTTCCCTCTTTCCATGCTGCGAGTGCTTCCTCAACTGTTCCGCCAGCCCCGATAAAAATTTCTATCCCCAAGTCATCGAATAAACGTATAGCCTTTGTTCCAATATCCGAACAGACTAGACCCTCGATTCCTGCTTTGGATAAGAGATTTGGGGGGTCGAACTCACCGCCGAAATGAACACTAGTGTTTGTTAATACCTCTACTTTGTCGGATTCAGTGTCCACTATTGTATAGAATGGGCACCTGCCAAAATGCAAAAATATTTCTGAGTCCAGTCCTGATTTGTCAGAAGATGGTATTGCTATCTTCATGATTTCTCATTACCCTTAGAACTCATTTCCTGAAGGTCTGTACACTCTCGGAACTAAGTTCTTTGAGTTCGCCTTTTGTAAATGCAATAACGATATCCTTTACTTTGCCCTGAGCTTGCACGCATTTGATGCCCGCCTGATTTAGTATGCTAAATGCGTTTGGTCCAAAATTTCCCGCTATTACTGCATTCACTGATAACTCGCCCAGAAACTGCGCCACGCGAACACCTACGCCGCCACCGGCCATCGCAAACTCATTTTTCAGAATCTCAGTTTTAGTTATCTTTTCACCATCCACCTCAACTATAGTAAAATAGGAGCATCGCCCAAGCATGGACGATACGTCATCATCCAATCCCCCTTTCATAGTTGTCACTGCAATTTTCATTTTAGTTCCTTCAGGCGATTCTTCGCACCTTCTAAGTCAGTTTCCATTTGCTCTATTTCATTGGAAAGGTATTCTTTTTCACTTGTCGTAAACTCTCGCCCCCCGCTCATGACTGCGAAGCGTCCCATACCTCTTCCGAAACCTCGTCCCATACCTCTTCCGAAACCTCGTCCCATACCTCTTCCATAAAAGGGCTCCGGCCTTTCTATCTTACCACTCTGCCAGAGCGGTGTGCACCATCCACCCCTACCATCGGGGCCTGTTCCATCTCCTATTGGCATTTTATTTGTCTCCTTTTGACTCTGAATTGCCTTTGCTGGTTTCGCGCCAGTTTTCGTTTTTCATATCTTATTTAGAAGCTTTGAGTATAAAATGCCCATATGGGCAAATTAGTATGGTATTTGCCACAACTCCACACAATTTGCCACAAATCCACACACTAAGATAAAGTTAATAGTTTATAGATTTCATGTCGGGGCGCTTAGTTCAGTGTAGCATAAAATCAGTATATCCATAAGCCCCCTTAAGGCAATATCCAAGACTTCACTAGTAAGGTTGGGTGCCGAGGCTGGGATGTTAAAGTGGAGGGCAAATGCCGGACTTATGACTTTGACATAAGCCTTGGTGTCGTGTATTATTCAATATAAAGTAAAGTGAGGCGCCGAGGCTGGGATTTGAACCCAGACGGGCGAAGAGCCCACAAGATTTCCAGTCTTGCGCATTAGCCAGATTCTGCCACCTCGGCAAGAAGTGCCTGCGTGAAATTAGAAAGATGGAATAAAAAAGAGTAAAAATATAGGAAAGAAAGGAAAACCCGCCTTTAGTGGCGGTTTATTGTTTTGGGGACTCTTGCGCTGGTGGCAATTGTATCACCTGCTCAACCGTAGTTGGCGGCTCTTTTTTGCCTTTTAGCATCTTTACTCCAATCAAAACTCCTACAAGCACTATTATAATTATTGCAAAAATTATCAATAGGTTTATGTCTAGTGCCTTTACAAAATCTGATGCCATGTTTTGGTCAGTTCCAAAAACAGAGCTTGCATTCTGTGGTTTTTGCCCTCCTGCAAGTTCTTTTGAAATACAACAAACTTCACGCGTACCTCCGATGACACCTGGCTTTGGGGGCGCACAGATACCCTCAATTACTTCGCCGTCTTCGCAGACTTCAAGATACTCTGGAGCACAACCAACGCATTGCTCAACGCAACGTCCACCCTTTGTGATGCATGCCTCTTTTCTTTCTGCAACATCCTGCTCGTAAGTGCTTCCGCTTGAATTCCAAAGCGGATTTGCCGGATTGCTATCATCTTCGGAACCAGAGGGCGGGGCACCAGCGCATCCTTCGTCCTTTTCTCCGTCGCAATCATCGTCAAAGGCGTTTCCACAAATCTCTGTGGTCATCTTACAGTCACACTCGCCGTTTGATGGATTACACATCTCGTTTGGCTCGCAGTCAACTTTGCAACACGGATTGTTTTTTACGCAATCGCCCCAGGTGTTATCCTCCTGGCAAGTCCTTGTCCCCGGACATGCGTCTTTTGTACAGGCAACGAGTTCATCCTCGGCACACGCCCCGCAGGTTTCGTCAATATCCCCGTCGCAGTCCTCATCAATGCCGTTTCCGGTTCCATCAGCCGCACAGAGCTCTTCTTCATGCTTACACTCACACTCCCCGTTATCAGGGTTGCATGCGTATGCAGCATCAGCGCACTGAACATTGCAACAAAGGTTTACCTTCTGGCAGGAACTCCAAAGTCCGTTACACTCATTGCAGTCATCATAAGTATCATTGCAGGCTGCATAACAGGTATTCTTCTTTCCAAGACAGGTCTTGCCACAAAATATGCTCATTCCACAGTCCAATTTGCAGTCGTCAAATGCATTATCACAAGCAGTCTCGCAATTAAAGAGGTCTAAGCCGCAACCCGGACCGCCACAATCGGAGTTAAGCATACAAAGTCCTGTGTCACATACCTTATGCGCGGCGCAACCGTCTATGTTAGAGCAACCGCCACCAATATCACCGGCCTGACACTCGCAAGCCCCGATAAACATTCCGTCCCAATCATACATACCAGGATTAAAATCAGGTTCAAGATTCAAAAAATCATCAGGTATCTCGTAGTATGCGCCAGGTGGCATATAGGCGCTAACTGTCGTTAACATCAAAAAAGAAAGAATTATCCCTACTAGAAGAAGGCGTCTCATTTTAAATAATTTTAGTAAATTACTGAAATACTTATGACGACGGTTATAAAAAGTGCAAAAATAGCATTAAAGTGCGGACACTTGGGTGGGAAAACCTCCTAAGACCTGTGTTCTGCTAACATGCTCCCCCTCGCGATTCCTTAGACGACGAGAAGAATCCTTATGGCTGCTCCCGTCAAGGTCTGACCAGATTCGAACTCCGCGCGCCCCCAAGGGACGAAAGATCGACACAGAGGAAAGCAGACACAAACCATAAGTCGGAAAACCGCCCCAAGGTTCTTGGCTCTCTAAAGAGGATTCTAAGAAAGAGGGGTCCCCTAAACCCCCAACCTAGCCCGCAAGGGTATTTAGAACGTATAATAGAAAAAAGGCTTCCGCTAAGAGTTGCGATAACTAAGAGGAACAGTGGAGATTTACTCCACGTGTGTCCTGTAAAGATCTGTGTCGTCGCCAAGAAGCGAAAGGAACTCTCTTGCAGAGCGCTCAATATCTTTTGACTGTGTAATGTAACGTCCTACAATCAGGATATCTGCGCCATTGATGAGAGCGGTTTTGGCTGTCTTTGGTGTGATTCCACCTGCAACTGCACAAAGAATCTTTTTTGAGACCTCGTTTTTAATCTGCGAGATTAGCTTCCAGCGCGCATCCTGCTCGCCCTCTACATTCTCTGAATCAATATTCCTGTGAAGTATCACGACATCTGGATTCTCTTTTAGCTCTTTTAACTTTGCAACAGGGTCTGCCACATTCATCATATCAACATAAGCATAGATTCCAAGTCTGTGTGTCTCATAGATTACTGCTTCTATTGTCTCTTTTGTCGCAAGACCTGAGACGACAGCAGCATCTGCGCTATTGTTATATGCCTGGTCGACTTCGACCTTTCCAACATCAAGAGTCTTAAGATCAGCTATTATAAATGCGCCTTTCCTTGCCTTTCTGATTTCTGAAATCCCTCTTACTCCAAACTCCTTTATGTAAGGTGTTCCGGCCTCAAAAATCATCATGTCGTTTTGTGGCAAGTTCTCGATTACATGTTTTAAGTAATCCTGATTTATTATGTCAAGTGCAACCTGTAGATAAGGGGGTCTCCATAATTTTTCCATTTTGACTCCTGCAACCGCGTGCATAGCGCGATCCTTTTCGTAATTTATCTTCTTTAGATTCGGGTATCCTTCGATTGCGCGAGTAAGGCACATCTTTGTTGCCGAATAGTTATAGCGGTAAATCTTCTCATAATCCTCAGCGCCAGGATGTATGAAAACTGATGCGATTATGACATAATCTTCAACCTCTTCTTTTGGAAAAGTGCCTTCTGCAACAGCGTCTGCAACAGCTTTTGCAACGGCCGACTGTGCGGGACCGAATATCTTTTCTGCATCTTCAAGATTCTGGACTGTTACTTTTGGTACAATGAGTGTTGCCGGTTTTGATATAAGGTTCGGGCGTATTACGCCAAGAATAGGCGTGTGACCCTGAGAAAGTCCTGCCATACCATTAAGGAAAGCCTGCCCTACAGGACCGTCCTTTCTTCCAACTACCATATCGATGTGTGCGACTTCGTTGCCCTCTCCGACAAGAGCTTCGCCTATCATGAAATCCTTTTCCATTTTTAAAATTATTTAATCCTGTTCAGACTTATTTTTTACTTAACTTGACAACAGCTTCAACACCACGCTTTGCATAACCGTCAATACGTGACATTGCCTGCGCCCGCGTTTGACCTGGACCAGATACTCCAAGGCCTATTGGCTTTCCAGACTCAAGAGAAAGGTCTGTTAGTTTTCTCGCAAGCTGTGCTGCGATTACTTCGTCGTGTTTTGTGTCGCCCTGGATTATTGCACCAATTGCAACAACACCATCGACATTATCCTTTTCAATCAACTTTTTTACGATAAACGGCATGTCATATGCGCCAGGCACGCTCTGTGTCTCGACAATCTCTGCACCAAGAAGCTCTGCGTGGTTTTTTGCACGCTCGACCATGGCACTTGTGATGTCATAATTGAACTCTGAGAAGACTATTGCTATTTTTGTTGTCATTTTAGCTTAATAGAAATTGCAAAGTAATTTGAGGATAATTTAATTTAAATAAGACTTTATCTGATTTGACCGACATCATCCCGGCCTTGCCGAGCCCCGCTTGCTGCGCGTCGTCCTAATGCTTCTGGTTTGAGTAACATTTCTGCGGCGTTTATTGCATGCTTTTTCGCGCGGTTTTTACAGATTTCCTCCAAGTCGCGTGCGTCTTTTCCCTCATCTTCATGGACAAAGACTTCTATGATGTGCTTGTTTGTCATAAGCTGTGCCTGGATAATTCCACTTGAGGCCTCGTGCGCGCATACCTTGTCTTTTTCCATGGATCCGGGCATCCCTAAGGCAATAGCAATATCTGCCCCCTCGTCAAGTGCTATTTTGCAGGCAGCAGGCAAGTCCTTTACTCCAGGGACTGTTTTCCTTAGAATTTTAAGACTCGGATAATTTGCCTCGATTTCTTCTTTTGCAAAACGCGCCATATCAACTCTGGCAAAAGTGGTATCGATTATCGCAACTGTTTTCATAGCGGATTAATTGAAAAAAGGAAGTTAAAAGGGCTTTTCTCCTTTGTCAAAGGAAATATAATAAAGTGGTTGGACCAAAACAACTTGCCAAAAAGGCAAAGAAGCGATCTGAAGGTCGAATAAAGCGCACTGTAAATAGAAGAAAGGCTCCGGGAGATAACTTTGTCATTGGAACTCGTAGGACGGTCTCGCTTGCGGAAGCTGAAGAGAGAATCCGCAGGCTTTTTTTGTTTAGAGTGCCCGACCCAATAATAAACAAACGCCTTGAAAAGAACAAAGAGGCTTTTATGAAATATCGCCGCGTAGTTGAAGCCCGCTTGGTAGGAGAGAATTCTACTAAAATCGCGGAAGAAGAGGGGCTCACAAGAAAAACTGTTGAAAGATGGGCAAAGGGAGAAACCGCACCCCCTAATTTCATGAGCAAAAAACGTTTTGATGTGCACATGTCCCAAAGAAAGGGTTCTAGTTTAGAGGAAATAGCTTCTTCACCTGAGAAAAGAAGGGACTTAGGCTACCTAATGGGACTTGCAGATGGCAATCTTGGTTATCACTACGATAATGACCTCGGCAGTATGAAAAGCAACTTAAAATCAAAAGAGATAACAAGCGAATTGCTTCGTGCCTCAAAAAATATTGCCGGAACCGAAACAAAAGCCACAATAACTAATGTAAAGGGACGTAAAATATTTGGCGCCACTATACGGGGTGGCGATTTTATTGCAATGCATAATAAAGCAACAGACTGGGGTAAAAAAAGCCCTACTGGAATTCTGTTAAAGCCTGGTTCAAAAAGAAGAACCGATATGCGGCTTAGCTACTTAAAGGGAATCGTTGACAGTCATGGAGATATCGCAAAGACGTCAAGAACTCCAAACCTAAGGATACGAACATACAAGGGTAAGAACCATATTGCCAATTATGTGTCTGGAATATTAAGAGAAAATGAGATAGATCACAGTGTTAATGATAATGGTAAGGGGAGAAAAGAAATTAGAATCAGGCCCAAGGGCATTCCAGTATTTGCAGAGAAAGTCGGATTTAGGGATGAAGAATATCAACGCAGGCTAAAAGAAATCGTAGAAAAAAGGAAAAATTCTGCTAAAAAATAAACGCGGTTCATAGGTGCCCCATCTTTTCTATTTTTGTTTCAAGATATTTCTTATTGAATTTGTTTGCAGGTATCTTTATTGGAACGCGTCCCACTATCTCAAGACCATATCCGTCAAGCCCGACAATCTTTTTGGGGTTGTTTGTCATTATCCTTATTGTGCTTAAGCCAAGGTCACGAAGTATTTGGGCGCCAGTCCCATAATCCCTTAAATCGGGGGGGAAGCCCAGGGCAATATTTGCCTCGACTGTGTCAAGTCCACCATCCTGAAGTTCATAAGCCTTAATCTTATTTCCAAGGCCTATCCCGCGGCCTTCTTGTCTCATGTAAAGCACAACGCCGTAGCCTTCTTTTTCTATTGCCTTAAGTGCTTCGTTTAGTTGTGGCCCGCAATCGCATCTTAGTGAGCCGAGTGCGTCCCCGGTCAGACACTCAGAGTGTACCCTCACAAGGACGTCTTTTTTCCCTGCAAGCTCTCCTTTGATGATTGCAAGATGTTCTTTTCCGTCTGCAAGAGAGCGGAATGAAATTATCTTAAAGTTGCCAAAACGTGTTGGAAAATCAGACTCGCCGCCTTTTTTTACTATTGGCTCTTTTTTCTCGCCAATATAATCTATCTTGTTTTCAATGCGATATTTTATGAGATCGGCTACGGATATTAGCTTCAGCTTATGTTTTTTCCCAAATTCTATCAAATCGGGCATGCGAGCCATCTTGCCATTGTCTTTTACTATCTCACATATGACTCCTGCTGGATAAAGTCCTGCAAGGCGCGCAAGGTCTACTGATGCCTCAGTGTGCCCTGCCCTTACAAGAACGCCACCTTCTTTTGCGCGAAGCGGGAAGATGTGCCCAGGTCTTGTGAAATCCTTAGGTCTTGTGCTCGGGTCAAGAAACTTTGCAATAGTCTCTGCCCGTTCAAATGCTGATATGCCCGTTTCTACCTCTTTTGCATCGATTGAGACTGTAAATGCGGTTTCCTTTGAATCCGTATTACGCTTTACCATTTGACTTATCTCAAGCTCGTCAAGTCGCTCGGCAGTTGCCGGCATGCAGACAAGACCGCGGCATTCCTTAATCATGAAATTTATGACATCCGGACTTGCTTTTTCTGCCGCGACAATCAGGTCTCCCTCGTTTTCACGACTCTCGTCGTCAACAACGATTATGGGGCGTCCCTCTTTTACATCCAAAATCGCCTCGTCTATTGTATTCATGATTTTATCCTCCCAAGCATCAGGATGTCATTTCCGAGCTTTTTTGTCTTGACATCTTTAAAGTTTATTGCTCCACTCATGCCTTTTTTGTTCTTGCAGGTTATGGTCTTTCCCGCCCCGATTATCTTTGGAGCAAAAAAGAATGCTGTCCTGTCCACTATTCCTGTATCAAAGGCCGAACCCAAAAGACCAGGACCTCCTTCAATCATGACTGACGTTATTCCCGATTTGCCAAGCTTTTTGATAAGATCTTTTAAGTCAACCATGCCATCTTTGTTTTTCTTGCAGAAAAGCACCTCGTGCCCTGTGTCCCTTATAAGCTCGACTTTACTTTGGGGGGCCGTATCAAGGCATGCAACAATCACACGAGCGTTATGTGTAAAAATCTTAAATTCAAGAGGTACTGTTATATGTGAATCGACAATTATCCTTACTGGATTTCTTCCGCATTGTATCCTGCATGTGAGTCGTGGATTGTCTAAGGCAACTGTGTGTGCTCCCACCATAACCGCGTCATAAATATTTCGCATGCGATGTGCCTCGCGGCGTGCTTCAGAACCCGTTATCCATTTAGAGCTTCCGTCAAGTGCGCAAAGTTTTCCGTCGGCTGAAAGGGCGGCTTTTGCTATGATAAGCGGAATAGATTTTTTTATGTACTTAAAATAAGCTGCATTTAGTTCTGAGGCTTCTTTTTCTAAGACTCCTGAGCTTATTTCAATGCCTGCTTTTTTTAGCTTTTTATCACCTTTGCCAGAGGCCTTTGGATTGGGATCGCATGAAGCATAAACAACGCGCACTATACCGTTTGCGATTATCGCATCAGTGCATGGCGGAGTCTTGCCGTGATGACAACAAGGTTCAAGAGTACAATAAAGAGTTGTTCCCGCTAATTTTTTCTTCTGAGATTTTACGTCTTCTATTGCTTCGATTTCAGCGTGCGGTGCGCCTGCTTTCTTGTGAAAACCGCGACCTATTATCTCGTCATTTCTTACAATGACACAACCCACTGCAGGATTAGGGCTTGTTCTTCCTAGTCCTTTTTTTGCAAGGCGAATTGCTTCGCGCATGAACTTCTCGTCTTTTTCCATCTAGCTTCTTTGCGCCTTGTGCTTATGTGCGACAAATGTTTTTTCTACGATGGTTGCGACAAAGACTACAATCAGGGCTATTTCTACGATAAGGAGATTGTCTGCATACGGCCCGGCGCCGATTTCTTCGGCAAACATAATTATCGGGACAAGGCAGAGTATTGCACCCAGGACAGCTATTATATAGATTAGCCATGCGAGATGAACAACATGAGGGGAAAGCTCGAAATGAAGCGGATCTGGAATTCCGTTCTTATCCTTTTTTGAAAGTATTCCTGCTTCTTTTTCCGTTTTTTCTCCTGTTTTATCCATGTCTAGGTTTAGACTTTATCGCCGTCTTTGCAACATATCTTGTCAAACTCTTCTCGAAGCTTCTTTGCTATGGGTCCCGGTTTCCCGTCGCCTATCATCCTGGCATCAGCTTCTATTATAGAAATGACTTCAGCTGCAGTTCCTGTCATGAAGACTTCGTCTGCCGTATAAACATCAAAAAGTGTCAGGTCTTCTTCAACAACCTTTATACCGTGTTCCTGGGCAAGTTCCATAACGACCTTTCTGGTTATTCCTTTTAGTATTCCTGCGCCTGTTGGGGGTGTATAAAGAACGCCGTTTTTAACGACAAAAAAGTTGTCGCCTGTGCCTTCTGCAACACGACCTAAATTGTTTAACATAAGAGCCTCGTCGCATCCTGCAAGGTTAGCCTGAATCTTACCCATAATGTTATTGAGGTAATTTAGCGTCTTTGCCTTTATGTCAAGAGCATCTGGTGCGACTCTTCTTGTGCCGACAGTAACTATCTTCATCCCTTTGTCGTACAAATCGCCGTAAAGCGGCGCAAAGTACTGCGCTATGCATATTATGGACGGAACCGGGCACTTGTTAGGGTCAAGACCAAGGTCGCCGACCCCTCTTGTGACAATTAGCCTGGCATAAGCCTCTTTTAGTTTGTTTGCCCTTAGCGACTTAAGGACTATTTCCTTCATAGCATCTTTTGTCACTGGTATGTCCATGCAAATAGCGCGTGCGCTATCATAAAGCCTGTCTATGTGTTCATCAAGCCTGAATACACAGCCATCATAACAGCGTATACCTTCAAAGACCCCGTCCCCGTAAAGGAGGCCGTGGTCATAAACCGATATTTTGGCTTCAGACTTTGGATAAAACTTCCCGTCAATATAAATTTTAGGTTCCGAGTTCATTTTTTAACGCCTATAATTTGACTTAAAATCAAGAAAAAGAAAAGAACTTATCCTTTTACACATACTATGGGGGAAAGCTTTGCAACTTTTCCTGCAATTCCCGCCTCTTCCATTACAGAAACAACCTCGTCAACGTCCTTATATGCGCCCGGTGCTTCTTCGGCAATTCCATCCAGACTATGGCCTTTGATTATTATACCTTTCTTTTCCAGCAAGCTGAGGATGTCTTCACTTTTAAAACGCCTTTTTGCCTCCTGGCGTGACATTGCACGTCCTGCCCCGTGGCACGCGCTGCCAAAGGACTCTTTCATCCCTTTTTTGGTTCCGCAAAGGATATAAGAAGAAGTTCCCATAGTGCCTCCGATGAGTGCTGGCTGGCCCGTAGCTCTATAAGCTTTTGGAATCTCGCTTCGACCGGGACCAAAGGCTCTTGTTGCGCCTTTCCTTAGGACTAAAAGCTCAGCTCCAGCGTGCTTTTCAATCTTTGCTGTGTTGTGGCCGACATCATAAAGAAGGGTCATATCTTCAGGCGCAATATCAAGGACTTTTGCACATGCCTCGCGGGCAAGATGGGATATAACCTGCCTGTTTGCAAATGCCGCATTAATCCCACAATTGATTGCCGAAAGGTAATCGCGCCCTTCATCGCTATTTATCGGAGCGCACGCAAGTTCTTTTTCAGGAATCTTTATGTCATATTTTTTTGTCGCCGCTTCAAGGACTTTTAAGTAATCTGTCCCTATTTGGTGACCTAGCGCCCGGCTTCCGCAATGAATTGAAATCAGACACTCGTCTTGCGTTAGTCCATACGCGGCTGCGGCTTTATCGTTTAATATACTTGTTATCTTCTGGATTTCCAGGTAATGATTGCCTGAACCCAATGTCCCAACCTGCTTGTTTTGACGGTCTTTAGCGTGCTTTGAAACTTTTTCTGGGTCTGCGCCACTTATGCTTCCGTTTTCTTCGCAAAACTCAATATCAGACTCAATGCCATATCCTTGCTCAATTGCAAACCTGGCGCCAGTTATGAGCATCTCGTCAATTTCGCGATTGTCTAAGGAAAGCTTGCCTTTTTTTCCAAGGCCTGCCGGGACTTTTGAAAACAGAATGTCTGCAAGCTCCTTTTTCTTTTTTTCGACTTCCCTTGAGGGTAGCGGTATGCGAAGCGTCCTTACCCCGCAATTGCAGTCAAAGCCCACGCCTGCAACAGATATCACACCTTCTTCTAAATCAAATGCGGCAACACCGCCGATTGGAAAGCCATATCCGGGATGAATATCACTCATTGCAATTGCCGCTTTTTGTATTCCGGGAAGTGTCGCGACATTTTCAAGTTGCTTTAACGCAGACCATGGGCTTGCCTTTGAAATCTCGCTTTTAAGAGTTTCGATTATGTTTTTATCTGCATATATCCTTGCCGGAACCTTCATATCTCCTGTTTGGGAAAGTTCCCAAAGTCCCTTTGATATCTCGTTTAGTTCCATCATATGTCAAGGAGGCATTGAAGGCTGTGGATGCCTCTTTCTTCCTTGTATTTGAGACCAGAATATGTTGCGGCCTTGACTTCAGTGCCTATTTTGTGGCGTGGCGCGTCAATCTCCTCCCCCCATGCAAAACCGGCGAGCTTAAACGAGTCGTCTGCGCGCTTAGTTATCTGCACTTTGAACCTTGAAAAAAACATCGAGTGTAAGTCTGCCTGGAGCAAGAGAGCATTTAACCATTCGACAAAAAGAGTCTCGATAGAGCCTGCTTCACAAGTAACTTCAATACGGTGTTCGGCTTTGACCGTAGACAGGTCGCACATTACAGAAAACATGCCTTTTGCCCCTTCGACAAAAGCTTCTTCTAATGTAGATGCCTCTGCCAGTATGCCAATATCCGCAGGATGCTCAAGATGCTTAAACATTAAAGAGAATTAGAAAAAGAATCTGAAAAAATCAGTCTACGCAGATTTCTATCGACTCGCCATTGTCAAGATAGGTATAACAACCAACTATCGTCATCCAGTCGTTGCAAGTTCCAACAAGATTCGTCTGACCGGATTTCGCGCCATCGGGCGCAATACATGTCCCGGAATCACACTCTGTCCCGTCAGTACAATTTTTGCCGCTGTCTGTTGCCGGCAGATTACAATTCGGAAGACCCATCATGCCCTGCGGACCAAAGACTCCATTCTCTTTTCTGCACCATGCGGCATAATCATCCTGTGCTTTGCCTTTTGTGCATATTTCTATACCCATAGGTCCTTGTTTTGCCAAACAATCATCTACGACTTTCAGGTAGGCGGCCTGCAATTCCTTGCCACTTGTTTGGTTTTGTTTTACGGTACTAGTGTTAACTGGTGTCTGAATGACTTTGTCATCGCAGTCGCACGGACAGCAAACAGAACAATTAAGCTCAAAGTCGCAGCCGTCCAGATTTTCCGGCGAGGCCAAAAGAATAAGTATAAGTGCTATTAAGCCTAAAACAAATATCACAAGAAAGGTCATTGCCGCTTTTGGCTTTTCTGTTATGTTACCGACTATTTCATCTGTTACTGCCATTGTTTTTTAGTAAGTATACTCACTGCGAAATAAAAATGAATCTTTCAAAGATATCCTTGCGCCTTTTTCTCTTCTGAAATTATATGGTGGCTTGAAGAATCCGTTGCCTTTCCCTGCCAGATACTTCCATATTTTTCGACAAGCTGCTCTTCAACACTCTTTGCATTCTTAAGTGCCGCCTTTATGTGGTGCCCCTCTATCAAACTGCTTTCCTCCATCTTTGCAAGGTCTCCTGCAAGACGTATTATCCCACCAAGGTCGCGGAAGCGTATTGAAAGCTCTCCTTTCTTGCTATCAATTAATTCTGCTTTGCGTTCTGATTCGGCAACAATCGCCGCGACGGCTTCGGGGGTCCCATGAGGTATCTTGCCATCAAGTATGACTTCTTGGGCAAAGAAACGAGATAGTTTATCTATATTATCTGGAGTCTTCTCCATAGTCGTATCGAGGAGAAGTTCATAGCCTGAACCAACAATCCTTGAGCGAAGAGGATGAAGTATCTCACTTATGTCAGTTATGTTGCATGCCCCGATAAATATGAAATCGCACGGGACTTTTGAGACTTTGACTGCGGCTCCAGACGAACTTGAATTCATTCCCGATATTGGAAATTGTTTTTCCTGCATTGCAGTTAATATGTGATGCTGAAGCTTTTGAAGTTGTGGAAGCTCATCAATAAAAAGAACGCCTTCGTGAGCTTCGTGTATTGCGCCTGCAACAACTCGTTGGTAGGGTAAACGACCACCAGCATCTGGAAGGCCACCCCATGGATCGTGTTTAACATCACCTAGAAGTTCTGTAGCTGATGAGCCTGTTGCCTGAACAAATGCTGTTCTTTTTAGTGGGACAATAGTTCTTGTACGCTTTAACTTATCAAGCTCATTCATATGCTTAAAGGCCTCATTATCAATTACCTTTATTTTATCGTTGCCGTAAGTCTGGAAGATAAGAATCTCTTCTTTGCCGTTTTCATTTACCCTAGAAACGTGAACTTCTTCTTCAGGATAATTGCTCATCTCGACATTAAACACCTGGGAAAGCATATCAGCTAGAGCGTTTCCAGTATCTGACTCCTCTTTTTTTGACTTTATTCCCCCACAATGCGGGCAGGTTTCATACCTGGGTGCGCTGTTCTTGCCACATAAAGAACATTTAAAGCCCAATCGTCCTGTGACCTCAGTTGGAACACTATCTGGTGATACGATTTTCCCGCGGGACTTTTGTTCCAAAGTCTTGTGGCGCTCAATGTCCTCTGCCATACGCGTAAGGATAAACGGGCGCTCCGGGTTTTTTGGGTTATGCGCTACAACAATTTCAGTATTCGGTTTGGGGATATGGTATGCCATTGCCTTTGCAAGCATGCTCTTTCCGACTCCAGGTGGACCTACAAGGAGCAAGTGGCGCCTTTGTTTGGCAGCTATCCTTGCTATGCTGACTGCAGACTCCTGCCCGATTATCATATCGAGTGGGTCTGCCGGGAGACCTATGTCTTTTGTCGAGTCGAATTTGGTTTCCATCCCATTACAGTTAAGAATGAATGATTAGAGTGGGTAAGAATAAAAATTATGAATAAAAAAAAATATAAAAAAATAAAGAATATAAGGGGAAACTCCCCTTTATATTTTTAGAACTTTGTAACGATCTTTTTGTCCTTTGGCGCCTTGAGATTGCCTGCAGTTGTTATACCACAGACGAATTTAGCTCCTCCGGAGTTTTCGAGTACCTCGTTTGTGAGGATATCGTCAATAACAAGAGCGTTTGCGTCTTTGAGTTCTTTTTTAAGCTTCTTTAAGTCGCCTATCTCTACTTCTTTTACTACTTCGAACTTGTCATCAAGAACTGCAATTTTGCCCTTTAATTTTGTCAGAGTACTAAGGAGTTTTGAACTCTCGCCCGCGTTTGCGCTTTCAACATTTGCCGTTGCCTGTGCGCGGTCGCGTCTTGTGCTTCTCTGCCTTGGCTCACGTGACTCACGGTCATTTTGGTCGCGGCCTCCACGAGAGCGAGCACTCTCAGAACGTTCAGTGTCGCTGCTGCGGCCATCACGGCTGTCGCTGCTACGGTCACTTGACTTTGAGCGGCTGTCGCTGCTGCGGCCATCACGGCTGCTGTTTCTGTCACTTGACCTTGAGCGGCTGTCGCTGCTGCGGCCATCACGGCTGCTGTTTCTGTCACTTGACCTTGAGCGGCTGTCGCTGCTGCGGCCATCACGGTCATTCTTATCGCTTGAATAGGATTTCTTGTTGCTTGCATCATCAAGTTCATTAAATGCCTCTTCTGAACTCTTTTTCCTGCGCAGGCACATAACAATCTCTTTTCTGGCAAGGCCTTCTACTTCGCGTCCTGCCGGAGCGCGCGAGACATTATCGATTGTAACGCCAGCGTTCTTTAGGGATTTTAGTATAAGGTCTCCACCTCGGTCTCCGTCAACAAACGCAGTAACACTTTTTCCTTTTGCAATCTTTGTTATCTCTTTTGGAATCTTGATTCCACCTACCGCAACCGAATTTTTGATGCCGTTTCTAAGGAGGGTCAGGACATCTGCGCGGCCTTCAACGATTATTATGTCCTCAGCCGTTGTCACTGCGGGTCCCGCGTCAAGACCTTCGACTTTGGTTATTTCTTCGGTCCTTATATCCTTTCTTAACTCTTCTGAGATTTCCTTTGCGTCTGGAAGCTCGTCATGCATAAATGTCTTAAGGAGCTCTCTTGCCCTTGAAACAACAGCCGTTCTTTTTTCCTCGCGGACATCTTCGATATTTGATATCTTGAACTTTGCGTCGCACGGTCCGATTCTGGTTATTGTCTCTACGCCTGCGGCGATTATTGAGGTTTCTACCATGTCAAGACTTGACGGTATTGTAACTTTTGCTTTTGTCACGCCAGCTTTTGTGTCAAGGTCTGCGTCTATTCTTCCTATTCTCCCTGATTTTTGCAATTCGCGAAGATCAAGGTCTTCACCCAGAAGGCCTTCTGTTTGGCCGAATATCGCGCCAATAAGGTCTGGTTTTTCGACAAGGCCTGTGGCCTCGGCTTCTGCATGAATAACGTATTTTATTATGTCAACAGGTGCTTTACTCATTTTGATTTTTGTTTTTTATTTTTTGCTTGTCTTTCCTTTAGGGCATCAAGCACTTGGGCGGGGTTTTTGTTTTTGACGAGGATTTCTTTTTCCCTCGATTTTGCGCCTGAAACTAGTGTGGCGCTTGTCCCCAGAAGAGAGGTCAAATAATTCTCTATCGCGCGGTTTGCGGCGTCTTTTAGTGCCGGTTCGCGTGTTTTGAGCTTGATTGCCTGTCTCCAGCCGTCATAATCCGAAAGGGCAGTCTCTTTTGCTCCGGGCATTGCCCAGATTCGCAATATAGTACCGTCTTTAGATTCGCGTAATGCTTGATGCATGATCTTTCAAGGCGGCTAAAAACATCCGCCCAAATGAAGTGTCACTTTGTTTTGCCTTATTTTGTTGCCAAAAAAAGACGTAAATGGCGACACAAATGACGCGGGTGTTTTACCCGCTTTAGCGTTATTGCCCCTCGTTAACTCCCGATATCATAGTCGGGTGCAGGATGCACTCTCAACCGGGTTGACCCGGAGGGGCTAAACTTTGTAGCGCCACGTGTTGTTAATCCATCATCTTAGGTTAGCAGCAGTAATCAAGATTACGCCCCGTAGCGACATCTATTTTAGTAAATATGAGTATAAAAGTCAAAAAATAGGGCGACTTTTACATAATTATTAGTCAAGAAGCATTATTTCAACAGGTTTTCCCTGCGAATCAAAGCCTCGGGCATCCGATTCGTCCCTAAACGGGTTTCCAATTATTATATGTGAATTCCCGGTTCGCGAGAACATTAAGAGGTCGGCGTCACTTGGACGTTTGATGCCTGAAGGGTGTGAATGTATAGTTCCAATACCTTCTGAAGAAAGAGGCATCATCGTTAAGTGAAAGCTTGTAAACCCATGTCCCTGAACAGTTCCTGGCAAAAGTAGCATTTCCTTGACTGCCCTGCCTGACGGGTCGCCTTTTATTCCCCGTAAAATCGCGCCGAATTCTAAAGGTAGAGACTTGCGCGCGGCGGCAAACGCAGTTTCAAGAACGAGTCTTGGAATAGATATCGGGCGTGAGTGCGGGTCCATGTCTAAATAATCTAAATCCTAATTACCTAAAATCATGACATGATTTCTTCTAATGCGTCTTCCCACTTTTCTTTTGCACCATTAAGCGGTATTGCAAAACTTGCAAAGTCAAGGTCTTCGCCACCGACACTTCCTATCTGCTGGACGTAGACTTCGAATTCATCGGCAAGAGCAAGAGCTGCTGCTGCGTCTTTTGTCGCGATTACGTATCTTGCATTCGTTTCAGAAAAGAGTTTTTCAGAAAGGTCGATATCTTCGCCCATTACTTCAGGGTCTATGAAAAATCCGATATCTCCTGCAAAAGCCATGCGGGAAAGCCCGACTCCAAGTCCTCCTTTTGAGAGGTCGTGGCATGCGTTTATCTTCCTTTCCGAAATCAGCTTAAAGACTAGTTCGTTTGTCTTTTTCTCAAGTGAGAAATCTACTTTCGGGCAAGCGCCAAGTTCGGGTAGCGTCTTTCCTATAAGGAGTATCTTATCGCCTGCGTCTTTTAGTGAGATGTCAATAGCTTTATCTAGAGCTACCTTGCCCAGTGTGCAGACTATCGGCGAAACATTTATTGCTTTTCCGGCAGTCTCATTATAGAAGCTGACGTTTCCTGAGACAACCGGTATGCCAAATAGCTTTAGACCCTTTGTAATCTCTTCAACTGCGCGCTTAAACTGCCACATTGCGCATGGTTTTTCCGGGTTGCCAAAATTCAGGCAGTCAACAACGGCCAGAGGCTTTGCGCCCATCGCAGTTATGTTCCTTAGGCTTTCTGCCAGAGACTCCCGCGCCCCGTTTTCAATGTCAAGCGCGCAATGCTTGCTGTTGCAGCCAAGGCCAAGGACAGCACCTTCGTTTGGGGTTATTCTGGTTATTGTCCCGTCATCACCAGGCTTTGTTACCGACCTTAACTGGACCTCGTGGTCGTATTGCCGCGATATCCAATGCTTTGATGCGATATCTGGGGAAACAAGAAGGTTTATCAAATAATCAGCCGGATCGCCGGTCTTTTGTTTTTCCGGAACTGTTACTGGAAGCTTTTCGGTCGGGCGATTCATTAATGGCCCTTCAGTTATTACTTTTGTCGGGAGGCTTACGATTTCTTCTCCCTTCCAAAGAACCTTATACACGCCGTCATTTGTGACAGTTCCAACTGGAGAATAAATTACATCCCACTTATCAAGTATGCGCTCGACTTCGTGCTCTTGACCCGCCTTTACAATAAGCATCATGCGCTCCTGGGTTTCTGAAAGAAGTATCTCCCATGGAAACATGCCTTTCTCGCGAAGTGGCAAGCGATCAAGGTGAATGAGTGCACCCATACCGCCTTTATCTACAATTTCTGAACTGGCACAGACAAAGCCGCCGCCGCCAAGATCCTTGCATCCTGACCATGCATATGTCTTAAAGATTTCAGAGAATGAATCTATTAAGAGCTTTTCGGAAAGTGGGTCCTCAATTTGAACTGCCGGTCTTGATTCCTCTTCAGAGCCTTCAGATAATTCTTCGGATGCAAAAGTAACACCGTGAATTCCGTCGCGGCCTGTCTTACTTCCAATAAGCATCATCGTGTCGCCCGCATTTGGCGCTATGCCACGCACAATCTTATCCTTTTCAACTAGGCCGATACAGACAACATTAACAAGCGGGTTGCCGTTAAAGCTTGAGTCAAATTCTGCCTGGCCCCCGATTGTCGGGACGCCGATACAGTTGCCGTAATCGGCAATTCCTTTAATTATATTTTCAAAAAGATATCTTGAGCGCGTATCATTTTTTATGTCGCCAAGACGCAGGGGGTCAAGGCATGCAATTGGTTTAGCACCTTTTGAGATTATGTCGCGGACGATTCCTCCGACGCCCGTTGCAGCACCTGCCACAGGCTCGATTGCTGAAGGATGGTTATGCGACTCCATTCCTATTGCAATACCATACTTCTCATCAAAATCAACTATTCCGCAGTCATCGCCAACACCCAAAAGAACGTCTTTTCCTTCTGTCGGGAAAAGCTTAAGGTATGGTCTGCTTGACTTATATGAGCAGTGCTCAGACCACATGACATCGATTATCGCCCACTCCGTGTCGTTGGGTTCACGACCAAGACGCTTTCTTGCAAGTGCAATCTCATCGTCAGTCAGTGATACTTGCTCCGGCCTTTTGCTTTCGCATTTTAAATCGCCTGTCATTTTTTTAAGTCCTTGACTGGATGAATCTTATCATCGACTCAAACATCTTCTTTCCATCTGTTCCTCCAAGTACTTTCTCACTTGCCCGCTCAGGGTGGGGCATTAAGCCTAAAACATTTCCTTGTTTATTTGTAAGGCCTGCAACATCATGACGCGCTCCGTTGGGGTTGTTAAGGTAGCGGAATACAATCTGGCCGTTTTCTTTTATCTCTTCAAGAGTTTTATCGTCACAATAATACCTACCTTCGCCGTGGGCAATTGGCATCCTGATGACGTCGCCTTTTGAGTAAAGCGAGGTAAACGCGCTTGAGTCGTTTTCAACTGAAAGTTCTGTCCACTGGCAGCGGAATTTGAGGTAGTGGTTGTTTGTCAGGGCACCTGGGAGAAGACCTGACTCGCAAAGTATTTGAAAGCCGTTGCAGATTCCAAGGATCGGTTTTCCGTCCTCTGCCATTTTCTTGACGCCCTCCATTACAGGCATCTTTGCGGCAATGGCACCGGCACGCAAGTGGTCGCCGTATGAGAAGCCTCCGGGAATTACAAGACCATCAAGATCTGAAAGGTTTGAGCCCTTAAAAAAAACTAGTTTTGCATTCTCGCCAAGAACGTCATTTATGACATGAATTATATCCTGGTCGCAGTTTGAGCCCGGGAACTGTAAAACACCTATCATTCTTATTTTTCGTGTTTTATCTTTATCTCATAATCCTGTATCACAGGATTTACAAGAATCTTTTTACACATCTCATCAACTTCTGTTCTTGCCTTATGTTCATCCTTTGCTGAGATTTTGAATGCAAAGGCACGCTTTGTGTCAAAGTCCTTTATCCCTTTATAACCTAATAGCTGCAGACCGCGTTCTATAGTCTTTGCTTCAGGATTAAGGAGTCCCTCCTTTAATTTAACATCTATTTCAACGTCGAAATCCATCTTAATTTACCCCGTTTGTAGTTTGAGGTTTGCGGGATAAAAAGAGGGGAGAAATCTATTCGATTTCCTTAAGGAGAGAATCGACCTGCTCGACAGCTGTTCCTATATAGTTCTTTGGGTCCATTGCCGCCTCAAGCTCTTTGTCACTTAGGTACTTTTTGACTTCGGAGTCTTTCTCTAAGACTTCAATAAATGGCGTCCCTTTGTCATAGACTTCCATGGCGTCCTTTCTTATTAGTTCATGAGCTTCCTGCCTGCCCATGCCTTTGTCAACAAGAGTCACCATGAGCTTTTCAGCCATGACAAGACCGTTTGTAAACTTTAGTATGCGCTCGATGTTTTTTGGCTTGAATTCAAGGTTCTTAAGAACATCAATTGACTTGATAAGCATGTAGTCGATTAAGATGCAAGCCTCCGGGAATATTATTCGCTCCGGGGCCGAATTTGTCAAATCGCGCTCGTGCCAAAGCGAGATGTTATCCATCGCGGCAAAAGCATTAGCCTTAATTATCCTTGAAAGCCCGCAGATGCGCTCGCACATTATCGGATTTCTTTTGTGGGGCATTGTCGATGAACCCACCTGCTTTCCTTTCTTAAATCCTTCAGCGACTTCGTCGATTTCAGTCCTCTGAAGATTTCTGATTTCAGTGTTAATCTTATTGAGTGTCTCGCCGATGAGAGCTAGAAGGAAGACAAACTCTGCGTGGCGGTCGCGCTGGATTAGCTGGTTTGAAACGCGCACGGGCACAAGGCCAAGTTCTTTCATCGTTATCTTTTGAATCTCAACTGCATTTGGACCTATGGCAGCCTGTGTTCCAACGGCGCCAGTCATTTGGCCGACAAGAATCCTTGGCTTGATTTCATTTAGGCGCGTTATGTGGCGCTCGACTTCATCAGCGTATATTGCAAATTTCAGGCCGTAAGTTGTAGGTACTGCGTGCTGCGCGTGCGTCCTTCCCATGCATACAGTCTTTTTGTGCTCTTTTGTGAGTTTTACCAGTACTGCTTTTAGGTCGAATAGGTCTTTTTCAAGATAAGGGATGAATTCCTTAAACTGGAGAGCAAGAGAGGTATCCATGATGTCGGCACTTGTCGCGCCGAGGTGGATGTAATTGCCAGCATCATTATCACACTGCTCAGAATACGCTTTGACCATCGCCATAAGATCGTGGTTTATCTCGGCTTCAATCTCGGCAACACGCGCGACTGTGACATACTTCGTCGAACATTTCTTTTTGATTTCATCGGCTGCAGGTTTTGGGATATTGCCGACTTTTGCGTGCGCAAGGGCCAGCGCGCACTCAACTTCCATAAGTTTTTGGAGCTTGCTTTGGGACTCAAAAATCGCCTTTACTTCAGGCCTGCCGTAACGCCCGTCAATTGGGTGGATTGCCATTTTATCTTCTAGTATAATTAGAAGGAGAGATAATAAATGGCGCAAATCAGGCTACTTTTCTCATTGTGCCGGGGTTTGTTCTGAGGAATTTTATGTTTGCAGGTGGCTTTTTTGGTTTGGAACTTTGTTCGATGGCACCAGATATTATGTTGATTTGACGCCTGATAAAAACCTGGCGTTTTTGCAGGCTTTCTTTTGAGATGCCTTTCTTGGGGGCTTTGGTACTGGCAATCTTACTCAGTTTGTTCTCTTCGTTTAAAAGAGCCTTCTCAAGTGTTTTGAGGCGCGCTATCTTTGATTGATGGGGAAGTCTTGGGTCGTTTAGCCGCTCTATTTCTTCCTTTACAGCATCCCCTATTTTCTTGGGGTCTGTGAGTTTATCCGATTCAACCTTATGCTGTGCATGTGACTCGTGTGCTGCAGCGTTATTGATGTGATAGGCGTGCATGCTTTCTTTTGTGTTCTCGTGGGCATGGGTCTTTTTCTTTTCTTCTTGCTCTTCCTTTTTTGCTTGGAGCTTTAACTCCTCTTCCTGCTTTTTTGCTTTTTCCTCGCGCGCCTTTATTTCACGCTCAATCTGTTTTCCTTGGAATTCCTGGTGCTTCTTTTCTGTTTTTCTGGCTTTTCTCCTGGCAAAAAATCCTTTGGGCGGCGGCTTTTGTTTTGGCATTTTGATATGTGATATGGGAGCTCTTAATTTCATTTGGAATAAGGTTTCTTGGATAAATTAGTGGGATAAAGACTAAAAAAGAAAATAGTTTGGTAAGTAATATCAAAACTCAGCTAAAATGAGGAAGTAAGAAAATCTTACTTTATCGGAAATACCGAAATGAGTATGGTCGGGTTACTTTGTAACCCAACGTAATAGAAATTTAGAAAGTAAGAAAATCTTACTTTTAGATTTTCTCTGGCTTTATTGCCGCTTTTCTCCTGGATGCAAAGACTA
>Ga0208648_1000939_pt1 | contig 26317 bp, 40 predicted proteins | sample AntAceMetag02UKL_FD_184772 | JGI IMG/M metagenome (GOLD analysis project Ga0208648, IMG submission 184772) | Saline lake microbial communities from Ace Lake, Antarctica - Antarctic Ace Lake Metagenome 02UKL (SPAdes) (version 2) | ecosystem: Environmental > Aquatic > Non-marine Saline and...
GCCCTCAAAGCCGGCCAAGACTTCAAAGGCATTTGCGCCAGTCGCGTTTACAAGGATCGGATCTCGTACACCATCCTGAAAGTCATCGACAAATAACCAACCCCAAACGCGTCTATACCTCCAGGCGCGTTTCCTTAAGGTCCGCTTAATTTGCCGGCAAAGGTTTGAATGCCATGCTGCAGATTTCGCGGGCCTTTCTTGATGCAAATTTATTAAAAACTTACACACTTGGCGGATTCAGGGGGGCCTGAAAGATATGGACAAACAAACTTTTTGGAATAATTTAACATCTGGTAAATTCGCACAGATGGTAAAAGAAACAGCGAATGGCAATAAGCTATCAAGTTCGCAGGAGACTTACAACATCATCCGCCCAATGATCGACACACACCAAGATGTCGAAAAGATGTACGGTATTTTCGCAAACGGACAAAATGAGATCTTGAAGCTTAAAGTTTTAGCCACTGGAAGCCTTACATCTTCATCGGTCTACCCGCGCGAAATAGCAAAAGACTGTTTAGAATACAAAACCGCATCCCTGATCCTCGCTCACAACCATCCATCTGGTCATCCAGCACCGTCAAACGAAGACAAGCTACTCACAAAAACCATTTTATTTGCAACAAAACTTGTTGGAACATCTCTACTCGACCATGTCGTCATCGGAGCTACTACATATTACAGCTTCGCAGACGATGGCCTCTTGAGAGGATGGTCAGATGAATACGATTTTATTTTTAAGAAATCGTATTCAGATTAAGGAGAAAGATTCCATTGGAGAAACCTATTAAATATGAAACATGGATTTGTCCATATTGCGGAGAAAACGAAACAAGGAAAGATTTTCTCTGTGACGAATGTGCGAAAAAACTGGCAGATGAAGCCGATCGAATTGACCATGTTAATAGATGTGAATGGTAAAGGGGGAGAATTTGTTATAATGCCGGAAACAGCGAAAGTAATTAAATTAAAAGGAAATCCTAAAAATCCAGAATCAGCGGAACATATAATCCAATTCCCAGGAGGTTCGATTTCTGTATGTCGAACATCTGATAATAAATACTGGGTGCATATGGAAGTTAACCGACATCAAATCATTAAAGAAGCTAATCGAGAATCAATGCTTGGAGAGATCATTGACAGCCGGCTTGATTACGATAGACCGCCGGGAGATGTGCGAAAAATAGACATTCAAGATCTTAAACATGTAGCTATTCAAATAACTACAAGGGAGTAAAACCATGTACTACGATTATTACAAAGCATATCGACTCAAAGAAGAAGACTACACAGTCAAACAACTGATCATGGCTGCAATGTTTCGTTCAAACGTGCCGCGTCTTATCAGCCTCAAACAAGCTTTTCCATTAATCTATAAGGAATGGAGAGCGAGAATGCAATCACCAGACTGTTTCATCACCGAACAAGAACGCACAACTTATGGCGACCCAGGAGAAGACTAAGGAGGGAACAATGGAGGCTTTCAAATCAGTCCTTGAAGAAATACAATCAATCCTTGAAACAACCATAAGCGATGCATTTCAATACGCCCAAGATAACCTTGGTAATGAAGGTGCTTTTTATTTACCAGTATTCCAACGTTGTGACGATGAATATCCAACTGATCTTCTTTTTACAGGATGGACACACACAATTGAAGACAGCGGAGACGTATTTATTGAACCAGACTTTAACAATTGCATTAATTTGGAAGACTTATTATATGCTCAAGTTACTAACTATGGAGTTCCATTTAACGAAATTATTAATTACTTAAATTCAACGATAGCAATGTTGATAGATCTACACAAGAAAAAAACAATAGAGACAAAATGCAAAAAATAACATCAGCTCTTAAAATATTCTTTGCCTATATTACCCTATGCGGTCTCGTAATGTTTCCATGCTTTATCGCAGAAGAGGCAATCCAAGTTGCCGTTTGGGGGACTTGGCCGGCGCAGGATGCAAAAGACTGGGACCTTGTTATGCAAGGCTGCAATATCGTCGATAACATAAACACCACACTAAAGATCATAAATTATTCCATCGGTTGGATCCAACCTCTCGCATTCTTCTCATACAAGGCCTATTCAAATGCTACTGATTATTACGTTGAGGCCCTTAAAACCAAAATCTTCGCGCACAGCCCTGGGACTCTCGACGGCCACATGATTACCGCAACTGTATCGCTTAAGAAAGCCAAAGTCATGGATACAGAAGAAGGATTTCTTTATCAACTCAGGGCCCACAACGCACTCTATATTCATTTCAAACAAAAACCTTCTTCACCAACATTGAGAGTAACCGCTAAAATAGAAAAAAATGACCACGGCGTCTTTATACACCCAAATTCAATCATCCCTATTCAGTAATGAATTTGAACAATATAACACAATCTATCACTATCAAACAAGGAGAAACCATCATGAACTCAATATCAATTACAGGACGTCTCGGACAAGATCCGGAGCTTCGTTATACACAAACAGAAAAGCCAGTCTGTAATATCTCAGTTGCGAATACTGCAGGCTTTGGTGACAGCCGTCAGACGCATTGGTTCACCGTTGTTTGCTGGCAAGGGCAGGCTGAAGCCGTTGCACAGTATCTTCACAAGGGCAGCCAGGTAGGAGTTACCGGACGCTTACAAACCAGGAAATGGGAGGATAAAGAAGGCAACAACCGCATATCAACTGAGATTGTTGCAAACACCGTTGACTTTCTGGATCCGTCTTCAAACAACATCACACCTCCAGAACAAATTCCCGGATCTGGACCAGCCAAAGAAGCGGCGCCATTGCCAGAAAGTGAGATTCCTTTCTAATTAGCAAGAAGGGGTTATATTATGAAGTTTGATGGTTGGTGTAAAGAAGGAGGAATAAGATTACTTCCTTGGCAAGAAAAAGTTTCAAAAGCTACATTTTTAGCAATGAAAAACGAGCCAAAGTGCCTTAATATGGCAACAGGAAAAACATTTTTATTTAAATTAATGCTTAAATTTATAACTCAACATGGTCATAAAATGCATACTCAACCAGACGTTTAAGAAGGTTGCGGCAAAAAAACGCCGCACTTCTTAACTCATCGTTATGGGGGCAAAAATGAGATTATCTGATATGGATAAAGCTGAGCGGTCTTTACTTTTGTATTTTGAAACATGTGCTGTGGATCGAGGTGGTTTGGTTGATCTAAGGCGCATGAATGATGAGGATAAGGGTATAAAGGACCAGTGGAATATGGATGAGTTTGTACTATTCGGGAGAGTTAGATTTGCCGACGTAAAGAATTATGGGACCCATTGGTGTGAATTGTCTAATGAAGCTTGGGAAATAGCACATTTAGAGCGTATGGCTCGTCATATTAGAATGAACAATAAACGTAGATGGTTGCGTACCGAAGAAGTTAAAGCACCATAACCAGCGGTTTCAGTCAGACAAGCTGCTGAACCGGGCGTTTCCTACTTGACAGGTAACGGATTTCGTTATACGAATATTCTCAACCATCACTGGAGATGACCAATGGCCTACACGCCAGAACTCACACAATTCCATTCTGCATCCCTGCGACGCATCGCCTGGGCACTGAAAAAGCCCATGACAAAAACCCTCGCAGCTATTATAGACAATCTCATAGCTATTATTGACCCTGGAAAAATCTGCGAAGCCTGTAAAGACAAATCTGATTGCCAAAACTGCATGTTTGGAGATTCAATCCCAACCGCCGAAGCACTCAATCCATTAAAATTCAACCTCGAAAGGAGCGTATCGATTATGAAACCAACCCAAGTATCGGTCTTAATCTCTAAGAAGATTGGCAAAAATTTCTGTTCATGGAGCGTCTCTCAAGGAATCACAGCAGAGCTTGAAGACGGTGATCACTACAAAGAAGCGATCATTGAACTTGATACCAACCTCAAAGAACTCGTTGCCATGTCTCTTCCCATGGGGCCAAAAGGCTCAAAAGCAGCAAACCTACCGGCCGAACTTCCGGCAATTCCTGAAGTAACTGGAGAATAACCATGTTCACATACGAAGATGCTGTCGAAGAGCAAGAAAGGACACATGAAAGCGAACGTGATTTCTTAAAAAGACATAAACCGCTTTTTCGTACTGCTATCGAATACGGTAACATGTTTTCCCACAATGATAAATGGGAATATCCTATTACGAAAAGACGAACAGACGTGACATTTGCAGTTGGTAGTGGTTTAATTAACTGTGTAGCCTTGAACCTATATCTCGGTCCGGAAGATTCTATTATTAAGGATGTCGGTCCAATTATCGAAGAACTCAAAGAACATCCTTACCTTAAGTTTAAGGCCGAATCCGATTATATTGAAAATGGATGGAAAGGCTGGGACTTTAACATGAAAACGATCTTAGGTCTACCCGCAACATTAAAAGTAAGAGCATTTTTCGAAGCATCAACAAAATGCAAAAAAGTCGGGACTGGGAAATTCGAAGAAATTATGGAAGTACAATGCGAGGAATAATCCCATAATCAACAAAGAAGAAGAAGATCGACAATGGACAGAAGTCATGGATTTATCAGAAAAATATGGATTAATCGGACAGGCCTATGCTGGAGTGGCTACGTTATTTTCTCATAGTGTTCAACAAGAAGAAGGTTTTTACTATGATATTCAATACAAACGTGGCCTTGGTCCACACCCATCGAAAATTAAAGAAGGAATAATTTCATGAACTTCAACCTTCTGTCCATTGCATCCGGTATGAGCCCTGTATTGGCAGAACATATGTCTTCGGGATCGTCTGACACCCTAATCGACCCAGCGAAGTCTATTGTTCTCCGTCATCACCGCAGCGCTTTTACCGGGTGCTTTTCAATGTTTCGTGTTAAGAATATCAACTGGGACATCTATAAATCCTGGAAAGAGAACCCAATCCCACAACTAACCGGTATCATTGCAAACCAATTTATTAAGATTATCCAAAATAGTTATTCATTTATCACGACTCCGCCACCATCTGCCAAAAGAGATCCGGAAAATTATTGTACATATAATCTCGCACGCACGATTGCGTTTCGGGCTTCATTAAAATTCATTCCAACTTTTCAGCAACGTTTATCGAAAACCAATCACGGTCGTTTCGCCAGCCTCTCTCAAACTAAACCCCAGCTCACATGGTATCCACAAAAGCGTTCAATTTTGTTAATCGATGATTGTATTACCTCTGGAAATTCCATGAAACAATGTTATCAGGTACTTAAAGACCTCGATAACCATATCGATGGTTTGGCGTTTATTGATGTTAATCAGAAACCAAATTCAAAAGGAGGAGAGTGATGTATGAATTCCAAGGATTTTATATTCCAGATCGAATGATGCCAGGAATTACAAGATATATTAACGATAGAATTCTTCCAGGACAATTTCTACAGGCCATCATTTGCAATGATCTCAAGGCAGCATGTAGTCGAGCCGATGATGAAAATCAACGTAATCTCATAGCTTACGTTGGCTACTTTCACAACGAAGCTCCTTCACAATGCTGGGGATCAAAAAAGAAAATGATGGCATGGGTTAATGATACACCCAAGGAAAAACAACAACCAACTGTTTCGATAAAAGAATCGTACGAAACAGCACGCTTAATACATGAAGGCCTTCGCTTAGCAGTTATGAGAGGAAAATCCTAATGTTCAGCCATAATAAGCAGCTGATCACTCTTCAATACGATTACATGAAACGCGAATCAGCCGAAGCATGGCTTCTTGCATTTAGCCGTAAAAAAGCATGGCTTGCTAAAAGTATATGCGATATCGATACAAAGAATGCAACTATCGAAGTTCCACAATGGCTTGCTGAGAAATATGGTATTGAAATGTATGAGGTATAATATTGTGACAAAGAAAAAGATAAAAGAACTAAATCTTTGTAGATATTGTAAACGAGACATCTCTCATCTTCATCATAATGCAGTTCATTGTCGATCTCCGATATGTCAAGAGCAATTCAATTTTGACCGTATAGAAAAAGTCCGTGATCAATCCAGACGATGGCGCAGAACCAAAAAAGAAAAACATAAGCAAAACTTATCTAAACGGAAATGTCAGGCATGCAATCATTTATTGCCAAAAAACAAATGGTTTTTCTGTGATGATTTTTGCAGGCAAATGAAAACTGGGAATTATCGCATTGATGGTGATTGGTTGTTTGCGTAGATTAAAGAGGGATTATTATCTTGAAAGAAAAACAATGGAAATACTGAAAATAATTGATATCATAGATCACCAGAATAAATATTTCAAACAACGATTTTTGGTACTGAATCGTGAGCCACAATATCTATATGAACGTGAGGGGATTTGGCTTATTGGTGAAGACTCCGGATTCTTTAGCTTTTATAAATACGATAAACCAAGTGTTGGGTTCTTTGCATTTGCTGGCAGAAAGTTTAATATTCCCATGAAGGATGGATCTATAGAAAAAGCATATGGGCAGTGGTGGGATGGAACACCGGATGATTACAGTGGCCTTATTTACGAAACAGGATATGGAACACCAGACGGTTTATCTAAGTGTAATGTTTTTTGTTCTATCAGAGTAGATCAAATAATTGTCGACAAATGGCTATTTAAAAACGAACCAAGCAATAATTACAACAGATACAATAAACGACACATTGATTTTGGTAAACAGATCATAGTAAGTCGTTGGGATAACTGACTAAAGTACTAATAAGTTAATTCATACGTCTTCATTATGCTACACGGCTAATCTAAATGTTATCAATCCGCTCTATCAATCACCAGGCCGTCTTTCAGGACGCTCTTCCTGGGTCAATAGGATGCAAGCCGGTTGCTCTGGGGCGGGATTAAATTAAGGAGATTATCATGTGTTACAGTGGAACCTGCAAATGGGAATATCCTTCAGGTAAATGCGGCTTACCACGCGGTCGTAAATGCCCAGATGGAATGAACGAAGAAGAACTAGACGAGGAGCAAGATAACTGGGAGTATGCTCAGGAGCGAGCATTTGAAGAGAAGAGGGAACGTCTTTTTGGAATTTAGAAAGGAAAAACCACTATGAATAGAAAGATAGCATCATGGACACATTTACAATCAATGGTCGTGGAGACTTTTCAACTTTTAGATCAAGCATCGAAAGAAATCTACCATCTCATGAGCGAGCTTGGGGATGATCCATTCAATGTCGGGTGCTATTCGAAAATTGTAAAGTTTTTAAATGAAAACACTGGAGACCACTCATAATGGCATCCTTAAACCAAATGCTTGAAAGATGCTCCACTGGAAGGCATTACATCTATCTTTGTCTTCAAAACAGAACAACTTCTTCTAACCAGATTGAAATCCTTCCAGGGTTAAAAGCGGACGTGATTACCCATGGTCATCCAAAAGAGAATGGTCGGAAATATTTACCAACAATAGTAAGTCTTGAATGCAAAGATTTATTCAATTATTCGATGGGTGATGCCAGTTAATTTTCTTCTTCTTTTGGCATGTCGTCCTTAATCTCCCCTTCTTCCTTTTTCTTTATCGCATCACTTTCAATTTCTTTTTCCATTTTTGCCATCTGCTCATTTGTTAATCCGCTTAAGACTCTTTTTGCTACCAGCTTCTCAACTTCAACTCTAAAAATTTCAGATGTAACAACATTTTTTGCCTTAATTGCATCGTCAATGCTAAGCATCAATTTCTCTGCATTAAATTTCTTCTCATGTGAAATGCTGACTTCATCAAATTCCTCTCCGATATTTTGCCACATCATCCAATATTTTACACATAGCAATCTCGCTTCAGTTTCACTGTCAACTTTTTCGGCTAATGCTGTATTCAAAAACCGAAACGATTCCTTTAATGATTCTCCACTGCGTGAACCTTTCGACTTCGACATTTCCCTGATTACGCTCAGATTAGCGATTCCATACATCTCATCGCTTTTTCTATCCCATATTTTTATAATTGCATCAATAGAGTCTCTAACTTTTGATTCCATCCAAAATGGTTTATCTCCGGGTGTCCCGGGAGGGAATTCAAGGATCCGTGTTGCCCCAACCTCTACAGGTGTATTTTCTCCGCCCTCAGTAAGTTCCTCTTTTGGCAGGGCCAACATTGGGAAAGCTGCATTTGTAATCACCTCGTCTGCATTGCTGGCATCTCTTACCATCGATGCATCGATCATTGCAATGTCTGCGACATCAGAAATACTCTTCCCAACATCCCCAGCATCTTGTCCGTTTCCGAACCAAATAAATGGAATTTCCCCAGATCTCGCAACACCTTCTTTAATGAAAGGATTTGCCCCAGTACCGATCAATTCCGGTACATCTTCAATACTGTCAGGAATTTTCCACACCTCCCACTTCTCTCTGGTCCAAATCCTTATTGTATTATAATTCTCAAACAATTTGAGGTATGACAATATTGGTCTATTGTTTACCGGATCTCGTTCATATTCCCAGTCAAGGATATTTAATGGTGAGTAATAAGCAAGGTAGGGGTAAATACTGTTATCGAGTTCGTCTTTTACAGTTTCGTGGTTTCCCGCGGCTTTATCAACTAATATACCGCAATGACCATAAACACTTGCCCATTTACGTTTTCTTCCCCAGAAGTTGCTCCAGTTTGTGCCATAAAGGTCACAATCATCCATAAATAAGTCCCATAGGTTGTCTTTTTTTAATCTACCAAATTCTTCGGCAAACGGTATTTCTCTTAAGAAATCGTTTAATACGTTTGTAATCCTTTTGGTATAGTTAAAACCAAAAGCCGCCGCCTTCCTTGCTTTGAAATTCTCTGAATCATCTTCAAATTGTCTTAACACTCCCCATGCAATTAAGGCTTTTGTTCCTCGATACGCAGCTTGGTAAAATTCCCAGTCGTCTTTACCTTCATCGTAACCTTTGCTTGTTTTCAATAGATCTTCTTTTTTCATGATAAACCTCCCAAGATTTAGGTTATCTGTATTTCTTTTGTTCGCGTGTTTTGTAGCGTTTCGACATTAAACGATAACGTGTTTCATCATAGGCGTGATCCTCTGCCTCGGTTGCCACATCTTCAATATTCCGTTTATCTCTTGGTAAAACCGGGACTGTTCGAATGAAATGCCTACAGTTGGAGAATATTAACAAGCCAGGTTTTTCCATTGGAATTTCTTGTGAATTCTTAAGGAATCGTCTTAGTTTTTCAAGTCCTTGTTTCCTGCTACCGGGTTTCTTGTTTGCCCGCGTCCAGTTAACTCCTTCTCTTCGCATATCGGCGGCAATACACATATTGTTTTCTTCATCATAGATAGATGAATCTGCGGGACCTCTCACGACACCTCTATTACCGATAATCTTTTCAAATTCAATAGAAACTTCAATCCTTTTAATCTCCTGCGCGATTTCAGATGCGACCATTCTGCATCCTTCATTTTCTGTTCCATTCCATCCATAAAATTCATATATTCTAAAGATAGTTCCTCTCGGAAATGATTTTATTTTCCCATCTGCAAGAGTTATCTCAGTCCCATCACTTTCTGCCCACCATCCTACTGAGAATGGTCTTGCAGATCCCCAGTCAAAAGATCTGTCCACATACCATGAATGGGGTATCTCGAAAGGCTCGACAACATGCCGTACTTCATCCCAGATGTCGTCAAAGGCGCCGCCGGCCGTAATGTCCCAGCTTCCATCCCGCCACGCTTTCCGTTTATTGGGATCCTTAATTGAATCGAGTTTTTTGATATATTCAGGATCTGCTTTTAAGAGGACTTTGTTTTCGAGGATTGATCCGTGGATTCTAACGCGTTGTTCGCCTATATTGTTCGAAATGATGGTACCAGGCGGGGCCGGGTCAACGAAATACCTCTTAACCCAGTTCATTCCTATTCCCCACGAATTCGTCGTAGATCGATATTTCCTTGGTACATCGGGATTACTCGATCGGCAACATGATTTCATTGCTTCGTAGCATTTATCGTCTGGCCATCCTGTGAGTTCTTCCCATCCAATAAACGAATTACTATTGACAAGAAAAATACTTGAATTATCATTTTTGTCTTGCGTTACAGACTCCAGTTGTGTTATATAATGGTTTACGTCTTCAATTTCAAAATCAACCATTTTAACAAAAGGAGTTTCTGATGACTGAACAGAAAAATGATAGGACTTCAATGGAATATTTGTTTCAAAAGATTCATGGGTGTAAGGATGAGTATAAACGTTCTGAATGTCTTCGTAAGGGGTATGTCCAGATGAATTGTCCTGAGCATCCTTATTGTTGGTTGGGCGGTTGGATGTTTGAACATCGTTTTTTATTGGAAAAAAAGGTTGGGAGGTTCCTAAAACCTGAAGAGGAATGCCACCATTTAAACCATATTCGTTCTGACAATTGTTCTGAAAATTTAACATTCCTTGCTTCAAAATCTGAACATATGCGAATGTATCATTCCAAGCAATTTGATCCAGCGTTAATCGAAACGGTAAGGGGGGCTGCGAAAAATTATGAAGTTTCCCGTGTTGATATTGCTGAAAGGATTGGGGTATCTGTCTCGACAATAAAGAATATTTGTCGGAATAATAACATGCTATGGATTGGATCAGACGAACATGAATTGAATGAACATGAAGTACAAGAAATGCTAAAGACTGACAAACCAAAGCAAGTTGCCGAATGTCTTGGTATTCATGTCCATACGTTGAGGCGGCGTTTTCCAAATCTTCTCCCAAGAAGGAAGCCTTCTGGTTATTTAGATCAATATAAGAAGAAAGTTTTGGCGCTTCGTGATAGAGGCCAACCGCTTCGTGCAATTGGGAAAGAATTTGATGTAACGATGAAAACTGTATCCGATGCAATTGCGAGATGGAATCGTCCAGAGGATTATCTAAAATACGAAAAAAAGAATAATAGATTTCTCGATGAACACCAGAAAGAAATTTATAAACTTCTTTTAATAGGGGTTTCACAGGTAAAGATTGCTTCAAAGTTTGAGACAAACAGGACAAGCCTATCCGTTGCCATCCGTAGGTGGTCAGCACAGGGTGCAGTACCCCCTGAAGTTGCTCGCCTATTAAATTCGAATAAGAATCGTATACAGAAAGTTTAATAGCGGGTTTTTCATAATGAAACGTTTTCGTTACTTTCTTGGGACCTTGCAACGTTTGGATTAAATCACCAACTTTTACATCCCTTGCTTGAATTTGCTTTCCATTTGCATATTTAATATAACCCTTATGATATATGCTGTATTCATGCCCGTGATAATTCCAATAATCGTCAGGATTGTCCATGTGTCGCAAAAGAAGCTGCTCTTTTCCTGGGAATGTCCACACATATTTGGATTCATTGTATTTAGCACCGGGAAAAATCTGATAGAACCATTTCTTCGTTCTTTGGATAATATCGTCTAATTGCTTATAAGTTCTCCTAAATAAGAGCCCGCGCCAGGCCCTGCCATATCCCTTGCCTACATCCTGGGCGAAATCCATTAGGATAGAATCTGTCTTTTGACTTCCACGAGTCCCATCATATAGTACCTCATAAATGGGACACGCAAGATAAAGTCGTTGGCTTCCCTTTTGCGGTTGCCAGATTACATTGATTTCTTGATTTTCATTCTTCGAGTTCATGGATGTAATCAGTCTCTATGGATTTTTCTTTAAGAAGTTGTTGTTGCTCCGTAGCCTTTTGAGCCCAGTCATGAGCATCTTCAATCTTCCCGGGAACCAGCATAACTCCAAAATTCCCTGAATGTTCGATTTCTTGTTTCTCGATGTAACCACGATCTTTGAGTTGTGTTTTGGCTGCAAAAATAATACAGGAGGAGTCGCCAGCTGAAATGTTCTTCATTAAATTATCTTCTATGAAATCCTTTTTTTCCTCAATAGCAGTCTTATAAGCCTCTACGAATTCAGGATAAAGTCTCTTCCATTGGTAATAGGCATCTCGTTTTATTCCGGCAGCATCACATGCCACCTTAACGTTGAATGATGATTTCTCAAATGCTTTTAACCAGATTCTTTGTCTTTGTTTGCGAAGTTCAATTAACGCTAAGTTGGCTTTCTTGTATCCGTATCCACGATCTTTAGCCGAAACTGCAATTCCAACATTCTTTTTTCTTTTCTGGACCAATACCTTATATTTTTTCTCGAATTCAGGATCATCTCGTTTCCATGTATTAACAATGTATTTTGTTATACCTATTATAGTAGTGACCTCGCTTGGGCTTTTTTCTCCTCCGGAGTAGAGCAAAAGCCATTTTTCTTTAAGTTCTTCATTTTCTTTTTTATCAACATTTAAAATTCTCTTCCTTGGAACGATCATGCCTTTCACTACTGCATCATCGTAGATTTTTTTATATTCAGCAAAAAATGCTCTATCGTTGAGCTTCCATCTATAGAAATTAGATTTAATCATACCAAGCTTTTTGCAAGTGTTTTCATGTTGATACGCGCATTCTGGGAATGCTTCAAGCCACTTAGTTTTCATTAAAACCGTGCTTTTTCTTCCTGTAAATTTATCTGATTTGATAGTCATTTTTTTCACCTTATAATAAAATTTATGATTTTTTCCTTGACATTTATAAATTTTTATTATGATACTTTAGCAACCATAACTTTTTCTTATAGAAACATGCAAGGATAATTTTTTCTTATGAATCGGTAAATAGTTAGATGGAATGGATAATTCCAAGTGAAAGGAGGCAGTTATGCCATGGAAAAAAAGTAGCGAAGGAGATGTTGTTGTTGAAAACGGAAACCCGATTTTTGTGCACCCAGATGGTAGAGAGGAACAATTTAATGGCGATTCCACTTTAATTCGGATTGGAGAGCTCAAAAACGAGGCCAAAGGGTACAGGCAAAAGCATTCAGAGCTTAAAAAGCAGGTTCAGCCGATTTTGGATGCAGATATCGAAGACGTAAGTGGCTATCTCGCTAGGGCAAATGATGCCATCGACCTCGTCGAGACCTATAAGAAAGATGGTACCCCAGGCGCAGAAGAAGTCGAAAAGATCAAACAGAACGTTGCCGCAACATTCGAGGGCCGGATCACAGAAAAAGACAAACTTCACAAGAAAGAGGTCGAAACGCTTAAGGGTTTATTAAAGGAAAAAGACGGATCCATAAAAAGACAGATCGTAAGAAGTGCCTTCGATGCAAGCGAATTCATTCGAGATAAAACCTACATGCTTCCGGAACACGCCTACGATTCTTTTGGGAATAAATTCGTTGTCGAAGAAAAAGACGGCATTGCGAAAGCATACGGTGTCGATGTTAACGGAGAAAAAATCTTTTCTTTATCCGGATCAGGTTATGCAGACCCGGAAGAGGCCATCGAAATCATGGTTAAATCTCATCCTAAGCGAGATAAATTATTGCGGTCAGGGCCAGGAGGGTCCGGTGCAAAGGGTGGATCAGGCCAAAAACCATTTAATGGAAAAACGATTGACGCTTCAGATACGCAGGCGGCTTCACAAAACATTGATAAGATCGCCAGCGGGGAGGTAGTTGTTACATAATAACATTCAGATACGCAATGTTTACACCTTTTTTACCCGAATGGCGCAAACGTAAACCATTTATCTTTAGGAGGTGTCAACATGGCAATATCCAATACTCTTACAGCAATTTTACCTAAAATTTTGGCTCGTGGGCTCCTGCATCTTCGTTCCAGAGTGCTCATGACGCGTCTCGTCAACCTTGACTATTCGATGGAAGCCAAGAAAAAAGGCGAAACCATTGATGTTCCGGTAGCTGCTTCCATTACCAGCGGTGCCGTTGCGCCTGCTGCATATCCCGCAGCCCCCACTAATCTAACCACAGCGACTGTCCAGATTTCCCTTGATAACTGGCAGAAGGCCAGTTTCGGTCTGACTGACAAGGAACTTGGACAGATCAATGCACAGGATGATTTCATTACACTCGAAATGACCGCAGCCTTCGAGGCTTTAGCCGTTGATATCAATGATAGTATCTTTGCAGAATATGTCGGTGTTTATGGCTACACCGGTACCGCCGATACTACGCCGTTTGGCGCAGGCGTTGAAGTCACTTCAGCTACACTCGCCCGTAAGATCCTCAACCAGCAAAAATGCCCGAGAGACAATAGACGTGGTGTTTTGGATTTCGATGCTGAGGCAAATGCTTTAGCCCTGGCCCAATTCTCCGATGCTGAGAAGGTTGGTGGTAGTGATGTTAAGATCTCCGGTGAAATCGGTCGAAAGTTTGGCGTTGATTGGAATGCGGACGATGGTGTTCCGACTCATACGGCTGGAACGGCTTCAGGGGCAACCACGAGTAGTGCTGGGTATGCGGTTGGTGTAACTACAATGACTCTTGGTTCTAATGGAACTGGAGCCCTTGTTGAAGGAGATGTTTTTACAATTGCCGGCGACGACCAGACTTACGTAATCTCGACTGGCGATGACGACGTGAGTAATGGTGGAACCATTGTCTTTGCTCCTGCTTTGAAGGTCGAGATTACCACGGCTGAAACAGCAATTACTGTTAAAGCTGATCATGTCTCTAACCTCGTTTTTCATCGCGATGCATTTGCCCTGGCTATGCGAGCTCCAGACGATGCACTCAAGGAAGTCTTCACTCCCGACAACAGCTATACCATGCAGGACCCGGTTTCCGGTCTCGTGATGAGGCTCGAAGTGATCCGCATGTATAAGCAGACCATGTGGGAGCTTGACGTTCTGTGGGGTGCTAAGCTGATTAGGGCGGAATACGCGACCCGAATCGCCGGATAAGGCAGTAACCTTTTTAAATTCTACGTCCCGGTGAAGACCTTCCCGGGGCACAACATCTCAACCTTAATAATAACGGAGGTGTAAGCATGACTAAAAGAAAACAAATTTTTTCTGCAATTGGAATTTTCGCGGTCCTTGGGGCTCTTGCCCTGTTCACATTGCCTTTCAATGTATTCTCTACGACAACCACACCGGCCCTGTATGGGACTAACGTTCCGACTGCCGATTCAACCGCGAATGATGTTTCCGCTGATGTGATCGGAAGTAAGACTGATGCAGCTGCAGCTGGAGCAGTGTCTGCAACTGAGTCTATCATGGCTTACGCTAAGCAGATTGTGGGTGAGCAGATTGTCAACGACACGAATATCGATGCAATTCTCGTTGACACTGCAACTACTATTCCAGCTACGATTGCTACGGCACAGTCTGACCTTGATATCCTCACAGGTGCAACAGGTGCAAACCTTTTAACCGCTACGCAAGCCTCTATAGATGCAATTGAAGTTGATACTGAGACCACCATTCCGGCGACTATTACCACAGCCCAGAATGATTTAGATATCTTGACTGGTGCAACTGGGGCAAATTTACTTACTGCCACGCAGGCATCCATAGATGCAATCGAGGTTGACACTGAAACTACGTTGCCTGCTACCCTGGCTATTATTTCTGCGGCCGCCGCCCCGTCGTATACCCATCCAAATTATCTGGCTGTCACGGCAGATATGACAAGTGAAACCTGGAATACCGTTGCTGCTCATGAGATTGCAGTTGTGACCGGTGCTGTTCGGATGCAGATAATGATTGAAACTGTAGCCACAATTGTTACAGTTTCAACGAGCGGAACTTTGGCTCTTGGCGTTGCGGGCAATACTGCCGCTGTCATAGCTGCCACAGCTTTGGATACTGCTATTACCGGAGATGTCTGGTCAGGAGTTTATGGTGCGGTTGCGACTACTGAAATTGGGGTTGCCGATGCTCATTCTTCTTTGACTTCAGCGATCTTTGACCTTGTAGTCGTTAATGGTATTGATGTTGGATATACCATTGCGGCTCAAGCTGGCACGACTGGTTCGCTTAAATTTCATATTTACTGGACCGCCCTTGATTCAACCGGAGCAGTTACGGCAGGCGCTGGCGGAGCATTTTAACCCTAAACTTAAGTTAAGCTTTATTGCAATCATAGGGGATCAAAAGGGTCCCCTATGATTTAAAAATAAAAGATTCCCCACAAGGAGATACACCATGCGACTTCCGACCGTAAAGATAATCGCAAAAAACAAATCAGGGCATATTGTAATTAATGAATCTGACTTCGATGAGAAAAAGCAGGAACTCTACATAGAGCCATCCGAAGTCGTTGAAACCGTTATCGAAGAAAAAAAATATTCAATCTCTGAACCCGAGCAAGCCCCAAAAAGAAAACCTGGTCGTCCACCCTTAAATAAAAAGGAAAATCCTTTTGATTAACCAAGGAGGGCGATATGGCCTACAGCACCGATGCGGATCTCCTGAAGATTCGATCGACAATAATGGACCTCGGGGTAGACGATTGGTCTGATTTTCATACTCTTGCCGCAACCGCGATTGACAACGATATCGAAGTGAAATGGTATCGTAAAGCTTCTGTGATAGAAGGCTATGATTGGCGCTTCACTCCATATGATAATAGTCTCCTATTAAATTCAGCAACTCAATTGCTGGATCTCTCCTGTTACAAAACCCTCTTCTTAATTTATCGTTATCTCGCCCAGGACACTACGATCGACCAGGATGCGTATGGTCAGCAGCGCGCCTACTGGTCCGGACAGTATAATTGGGAGCTTGAACGCGTTATTGAGAAGGGCCTCGATTATGATTGGAATGAAAGCGGAGAGATTAACGCCTGGGAGAAATCAATTGAACGGCCAGCCAGGCGAATTAAAAGGATCTAAGGGAGGTGTTTATCGTGGCAGTGAAAAAAGGGATCATGAAAAGGAACGGAAGTGGATGCGGAGTTCGCGCGAATAGAGGCCGAGGTGGATGCAAAGTAACAAGGAGAACTGGGAGAGGCAGAAGATAGATGTTGCTCAAGATTGAAATTGACGTAGAAGACGCCATTGAGATGTTGGATAGTGTCGCAGCGGTTTTGACATCTGACGGATTTGCTGATGCAGCCGGCGGATTTGCTGCGGATCGCATTATACAAAGAACTCTTTCTGGAAAAGATATTAATGATAATTCCTTTGAAGCGTACAGTGCCGCATATGCAAGAAAGAAAGGTGGTATAGTAAATCTATCTGCATCGGGTGAAATGCTCGGATCTATTGATTTCCAGTCTGGTTCTTCGACCGAAACGACGATTACGTGTGATTCGGATATCGCAGGATATCATGAAGATGGAACTTCCGATATGCCACAGCGGCAATTTATGGGGCTTTCAGATAAAGATATAGGCGACATGATGGAGGAGATTTTCACAGGACCTTTAACGGAGCTCGTAGGTTAATAATGGCAAATTTATCATCATTGGTTGAACAAGCGAATTCTTTACATGTCAGCATTGCTGAAGATTACAAACAAAGAATCCAAGTAGCGCGAGAAGTTTTGTTTCCGGCAAGGGCAGCTACAATAAAAATGAAAAGTGATAATACGAGCGCTATTGATTTGAGAAGGAAACGTAATATTGTAGATTCTTACAGAGTAAGCGGACTCAGCGGTCCAATGTATTTTTAAAAATATAGGTTGATAATGGCTGGCTTTACTGTATCTGTGGAAGTTAAAACATCTGGATCTACAGAGGGTTCATTAGGACCAGCTTACATTCCAAAAGATACTCCGATATCAACTGGGATATCTACACCGAAAGACACTCCTGAATCTATTTTGGCTATGCTATATCAACTAAGCGTGTCTGAATCGAAGAGAGAAGACATTGAGAGCCTCACTAATGCTGAGAGAAAAGCTAAGTTCATAAGTGAACATCCCGTTGGTGGTGAAGAACTATGGAAAAAACTTATGAAAAAAGCCAAAAAAACGATGAAAGATTCTGGTAAAACTGCGGTTGAAAAAGCAATTGATAAAGAAAAAGCCAAGGACTATAAGCCAAAGAAAAGCGCAGCTGAAAAAGCAATCGAAAGAGAAAAAGCTAAGAGTTACGAACCTGAGATGGGTCCGGTCGAAGCGGCGATTACCAGAGGAAGAGCCATGAGTTATGAGCCCGAGACTGGACCAGGTGGACAGACAGTCGCAAGGATAACTGGCGCGGATTCTTTTAATCCTGGCTATTCCGGACCGAGATATTAATAAAAGAGGTAATTAACGTGGCAGCAAACAGCATTCGTGAACAGATTTTAGAACAAGTTGAAATTGTTCTTAATAATATCGATGCACTCAGCTCAGTAAAAAGAAAAGTGGTTGCTTCAGTTTCAGAATTAAAGGAGATACCTTCACCGCTTTTTCCAGTAACTTGTATGACAGCAGGTCTTCCGGTTCCGGTAGGAGGAAGGTATGTCACTCTCAGAGAATCTGGGCAAACGAACAACGTGAGGTCTGTCTTATCGATAAGCCTACGCACGTATGGTCTCGACAAACTAAATCCGGACACTGCTATATCGAGCTTATTTGAGGATATTTGGGACGCTCTCTACGCAGATCCAACAGTAGATGATCTCGCTGAAAGCGTTACCGTGAAACCACAGAGACAAACATTATTTTTCGAACCCTTTTATCGCTTCGACATGGTTTATGACGTCGAATACATACACGATACGGATGGTATTTAATGGGAACTGCAGCAAACGCACAAATCCAATATGAAAGTGCTCAGAACTTGAAAGCCTTTGCAGCTTTAGTTGACTCGGGTGATCATATTGTGTTCACTCCGATATTTGACATCATGAGTGGCCGAAGCGGATATGAACCAGATATTCGTCCGGATGGCATTATCAGTGGAATCGATATCCTGTCTGCAGGATCAGGGAATAATGAAGTCGATAATATCGCCTTCACTGCCTGGTTGGCAGGAGCCTTAAAAGAAGTATCAGCAACTACGGTTTCAGTTACGCGGGCTTCCTCACAAACTCACGTAATCAACTCTATTATATTAACCGGTACAACTCTCTCAGCTGTAAAAGGATCAGAGAGTACTGGATTCTCAACGACACGTGGAGCTGCAGGCGGCCCGCCTTATATTGCTGTTGGATCAATTGAAGTTGGTCAGATTAAGACCACTTCTCAAACGCCGGCAGCGTTAACTTTAAGCGAGATCTTTCAGATACCTGGGACACACCAGGAACGTGCTGATTATCCGCTTTATCGCAGGCCTCAAAACTTAGGGTATGGAGTACTTGCTTCGTCGACTTCGCGGAAAAATGCTCATGTTGAATTCTTTAGTGCATTATTAGTATGTCATACTGGAGATTTATGCAAAGGAGTTTATGTTAAGTATTACACGCCTACATTCACAACGATTGAGTCAAGTGGCTGGGTCCCTGGCGACAAACAATCCTCTCAGTCTTATGCTCAACGATATGAGAAAATCCTCGGATATAAGACAGATAATCTAAAATCAGCATCATTTAGAGCGGAGCTTGACGATGGCATCAGTGATGCGCTTGTAGCGCTTGACGGTGAAATGCTGATTTTTAAATTTTTCCCGGATGCGAGTGGTAGTCCGTTTATGCTTACCATGGGGACTTTGCGGTTTGTTTCCTCCTTTCCGCAAATGGGTCCGATCTCTACTGGCTGTACGGTCATTGCAAAACTGCCTACTGCTCGCTTTTTAGAATAGGACAATAGGATGGCGGATCTTTCAACGGAAATTGAACTTATATTCATGGAAGCTCCTGAAAAAGATATAGATGATCCGGATTATAAAGAGTCGTTGCCGAGGGTCATGGTGGAGATATCAGGCTTAGAACCTATCATTCAGCCGCTCATGCTTAGGATTTTTCAATTAGTCGAAGCTAAATCTGCAGAACGTGGAGCAGGATATTATTTTTCCGTAAGATGATAATCATATGTCTGAAGATTTTACAATTTCGTTTCAGGGTACTGATGCAGTAGACAGCATGACATGGGACATAAAGGACGGATTCGAAAATCTTGACAATGTTGTCACAGACGAAGCAGAAGAAGATCGATGGGTTCCAGAAATAATTGCTACATCGGATGAAGTGGAAGCAGCAATAGAAGAGCTTTTATATGATGTGCTTTTAGAAATTCAAATACAAAGCACAGGAACCGAATCAGATTTCGAAGACAATATATAAAGTATTGTGACTATTAATGGCAGAATTCTCAAAAGATGTTGAATTTACGTTTATTGAGCCTCCTAAACAGATAGTTGTTGACTCAGAGGATGAAAGCGATCTGCCGACCATAAAAATTGATGTATCGAAATCAGATTTAGTCATACAAGCCATCTTGCTTCGCATCTTGCCGTTGATATCAATCGAATCACAAGAATATGGAGCAGAATATGTTTTTGAGGTTAAAAAGTAAATAATGTCAGAGGATCTTACAATTACATTTCAAGGGACTGACGAAGTATCTTCTAAGATTACGGAGATTTATGATAAAATCAATGAAGCGCCGGATGAAGATGCTGTCGATAAAGAAGACACCGCTCTCGAAATCATTATAACCTCAGATCAATTAGAACCGGAGGTAGAAGAAATAATGTGGGATGTCCTCGGGAAGATCAAAACAAGAGCCGAAGAAGCCGAAGCGGAATTCCTTTCGAATTTATAGGAGAAATAAAAAACAATGATTGCAATCATTTCAAAAACCACAGCGGATGCTGATATGCCGGTTATTTTAGAATTAATCGAACCATCTCTTTACTCCGGTAATCGACGAGTTTCAATTAGTAAAACACTCGATCAAGGTGCTTCATTCTCAGATATGGGATTTTCTGTTGCAGATCGTCGATATCAAATTAAAGCAATTGTCTCTGAAACGGTCGCAGCGAGCTTGAAGACTTTAAATGAAAACAATACGGAATTAACGCTTGCGTTGTGGGAAGGGCTTTTCAAGGTAACGCCGATGAGCTTAAAGATAAAGGGAACTGGCATCGCAGTTTTTACGTTTGCGATTAAATCACAAATTTCAGCATAATAAACGGGAGGTAGTAAAATGGCAAGAGGAGACGTCACCATCTTCGAAGAAGCATTGGCAAAAATGTTATCGGGCAATTGGGCCAGCACGGATCATTTTTACTGTGCAGTGTGTGACAATACGGCTACCCCTGCAGCTGGTACGGTCACACCGGTATTGGGTGATTTTACAGAGGTAGGTGCGGCTGGGACGTATGTTGCAGGAGGGACAGACCTCGGAGCGTTGTCTGCTCTGGTATCTGAAGCCGCGGGAGTCATGACGTTTGATTCAGCAACAAATCCAACCTGGGCGCAAGATGGCAACAGCGATGTCGATGCTTACTGGGGGATTGTCTACAATTACACCGATGCCGGAAAGGACTGTCTTTGCTTTGTGGATCTTGACGGACCGGTGGATATGAGCGGTGGGGATTTGACAATTACCTGGAATGCGAGCGGAATTCTTACTATTTCGTAACGAGGTATCGTTTTGGCATGGCTGAGCGGTTGGGACAATAGAATAAAGCTCACCATTGACAAGGACGTGGTCGATACCGCAAATCAGACCAACTTCCCTGTTATGGTATCCCTGTCCGCAGCGTCAGGGATAGGTGATGTTGATGTTTCTTGTGTGTTTGATGAACTTACCGCTGATGCGAATCGGAAGAAGATAGCTGTCACTAGCGATGACGGAACTACAGAATTATATGTAGAAATAGAACGGTGGGACGATGCCAATGAGAAGGCTTGGCTGCACGTCAAAGTGCCTACTGTGGCTTACGATGCAGATACCGAGCTCTATCTCTACTATGATGCCGATCATGCCGACAATGACACCTACGTTGGAGACATTGACAGTATACCCGGGGCTGCTGTTTGGGATAGTAATTTTAAAGCTGTTTGGCACATGAGGGATGCAACAACGTCAACAGTTAAAGACAGTACAGGAAACAATCACGACGGAACAAAGGTTGGGGCAAATGAACCAAACGAGGTGGATGGAAAAGTTGATAAGGCTCAGGAATTTAGCGGCGACGATCAGGGAGACTCAAATATAACGGTTACTGATCATGCCGACTTTGATCTTCAAGGCGACTTCACTATCGAAGCGTTGGCGTATTGCGATGCGTTTGGAAATGCTGAAGATAATAATAACTATGTTTGCCGTATTGTAAATAAAGATGATAACCCAGGAGGACGATCTTGGCAGTATAATATCCGTGGTGAAGCTGACGGTGTGAATGTTGGGAAACAGCAATTCATTTACGATGTTCCAGCGAGCACTTTGGTTTATTCGTCTACAGCGATCAGTTTGACGACATGGACTTCTCTTGCCATGGTCTTTGATAATACCGCTGGTTCTTATACGTTCTACAAAGATGGTTCTGCGGACGGGACTGCAAGTACAGACATTACCCCAAACAATAATGGCGGAAATGTGACCATCGGTGGAGGAGAAGCTCCGAGTGTGTGGGTCCATGATTGGGATGGAAAACTTGATGAAGTCCGCATTTCTGAAACTGAGCGTTCCGCACCTTGGATAAAAGCCACATACCACAGTCTTTGGGATTCGCTTATTACGTTTGGGGCGGAGGAGCTTAATCTTGATATTGATGTTTCAGCGACCACCGCAACTCTGACGGTTACTCCGAATGCAGCGACAGTAATCGGAGCAACCGGCGTATATCCAAATACCATAGCTTTAACTATCACTCCAAATGCAGCAACCGTTGCCTTTGGAATACCGGTAGCTGCTACCTGTGCATCTCTAACCGTCACAGCAAATGCTGCAGATGCAGTTTTTACGATACCAATTATTGCAACATCTGCGTCATTAACCATTACGCCAAATGCTGCAACCGTGAGGGTAGGTACGGTTGCAGTGTTCTATCCTGCGGTGAATGGAGACGATGGTTATTGGAATGACACTACTGGGTTTTTTTCTACTGGCGATGCTATTTATTTATGCAATTCGACATCGTTTCCGCGTAGTTGTTTTATAAGGTTTCCAAATATAACCATTCCAAACTACGCGACAATAATATCTACACATGTTACTCTTACATCATTCGGTTATGGTGATAATGAAACTGCAAATGCCAATGTTTATTTTAATGATTCAGCGAATGCCGTAGCCCCAACAGATTTAACCACAGCCAATGCTTTATCCCTCACTAATAATGTAGCCGCTTGGAATGCATTACCTGCATGGGTTGATGGCACACAATACGATACACCGAGCTTGGTCGATGAACTCCAAGAAGTCATCGAAAATCCGAGTTGGTCTCATGATAATGCAGTTATGCTTATCATTAAAGACAACTCCAGCACAAATGATGCTTCCCGACCTGCTTCCACCGTAGACTTCGATGGCGGATCTGAAAAAGCAGAGCTGCACGTTGAGTATTCGCTTCCCGACCTTAATGTTGAAGCAATTACTGCAACATTAACGGCTACACCAAAAAACGCTACTATTAACATTGCGGCGGCAACCGCCACCCTAACAATCACCCCAAATACTGCGGATGCCGTTTTTAATATACCAATTAATGCAGCATTAGCATCTCTATCAATCACACCGAATGCAGTGACCCTTAACACCGTAGTTGTAACTTCAGTAGCACCCTTAACCATCACCCCCAATGCCGCTACGAGAAGTTGGGATCTTGAAGTCTCAGCAACTCTAAATGAACTTACTATCGCCACTTACGATGCTATTGTTTTTGATGGCGCGGAATGGGCAGCTTGGATTGCAGCAAATGAATCAAGAGCATCTAAATATTATTACTTTATATTGACAGGCGCAGCCGATTCATTAGAAGATGTAACCATTCCGATTTCTTCGTTTCAAGCTCGCAGAAACTATACCTCTCCAACATATTTAAGCGTCATTATTAAAGACCTCACATATGCTGATGCCATAAGCGCTAGATCGAATGGCGACATGCAGATTAAAATGGAATATGAGGTAAACGGCGTCGTTGAACAAAGCTCAATTATGATCGAGGTAGACCTTGAAGATATTAGTGTTAATGAGGGTGCAAGCAATGCTTCGATCGGCCTTGTCGGCCATAGGATAGAAGGTTATGCACCAAAGTCAATTCTCCTTGAAAACATTGTTTACGGCACGCTCAAAGATGGAAAATATCAGTACAGGTGCTCTATTCCGAATTTATACCTTTCACCAGGTGACACAGTTACTGCAGATGGAAACGAATTTACAGTTGATAAAATCTCATACATCGTTTCACCGAAATCACAAATGATGTACGTTAAGGAAGCATAGGATGAAAGGATTGATTAGTAAGGTTTTTTCAGAAGGTAGATACAACGTAGACTTAACAAAATATGCGGGCAGTAGCTCTGACCCATATAGGGGCGAAGATTCCATTGAAGACGAATTAGACCGCATTGATGATAAAATTGCTGATATTGATGAACAGATAGCAGCGGATAATGTCGAAGTCGATGAGATTGCAGATGATATAGAATTCTTAGAATCGATTGTGAACAACATTACTGCTCAATTAAACTGGGCATGGATGCTTGCTTACGAACAAGCAAGGCTTAATGCAATGCCGGAAGGACCTGAACGGGACGATTTAGAAGCTGAAAAAGCTGCATTAGAAGAATGGATTGAACAAAATGATATAGTTGAAAAGCTTGCAGCCGTAAATGCTCAAATTGCAGGAATGCAAGATACCTTAGCAGAAATGGAGGAAACATTAGAAGGAATGGAAGAAGGACCAGAAAAAGACGCTTATACTTATGTGGTAGACGATTACGACAATGAAATAGATGGTTTAATGGATGATGGAGTCGACTTATATGAACCATCCGAGAGAATTGAAGAAATAGATGAAATATTAACTGAAGCAGAAGGAGAGGCAAGAGATGAAATAGAAGAAAGAATAGAATTCGATCAAGAACAATTAGACGGTTTCGAAACTGAATGGGTAGATCTTAAGAGCGATCTTGGATCAATGGACCTTGAAATCAATCTTGATGCTGATTTAGCTTTTATAAGAATAAGTATCAGAGCCGAACTTAATGTGCTGGTTAAAGAAAGAATAGAGCTATGGTCAGACATAGAGCTTCTCGAATTAAAAAAAACTGCCCTTGAACTAAAGAAAGAGGCTCTCGAAGAACGATTAGAAGAAGAAATTGAGGTATTAATAAGGAATATTTGGTGCGCAGATTTAACGATAGACCTTTCAGGAAACATTGGTATTTTAGCAACTGAAAGTGGCTACAACATTCAACCCGGTTACGAAGGAAACGCAGCTTACGATGCCGTCAGAGATGATGTACCAAGCGATGATGCATACCGGTATGGAATAATAACCGCAATTGATTATGAATTAGACACCTGCACCGTTCAAGTGAGCACCGGATGAGCAAAGGAATCAACATAAGCCACATTGAAGATGGAGAATACAGCGTTGAGATTGAGCTCGATACTGACGCGATCGATGCAGAAATTACACGACTCGATGCAAAGATCGCTGACATTGACAGCCAACTTTCCGGTTTAGAAGAAGGACTTGCAAAAAGCATCCTTGAATTAAAGAAAACCGCATTAGAAAAGCGAAAAGAATATCTTGAAGACCCGGCGAATGTTCCGGTGAATCCTACGGAGGATATCTGGTGTGCGGACTTAACGGAGGATTTATCTGGAGATGTTGGTATTATAGATGTAACGGGGCTGAGAGGCGGCGGCTCAAACATTCAACCAGGATACAATGAAAATGCATTTTACGGAGAAGACAGGGATGGAATGCTTAAACCTGTGATTGCTGTGCCGTCTCCGGAAGCCTTTTGGAATTGGGCCATGCAAGGAGGCTGGCAGAAATGGAAACCGACTTATCGATATGGAACAATAACTGTGATCGATAAGGATCTTGACACATGCACTATAACCCTGGATGATACGTTAAACCCAGATACAGACTTGGATGTGAATAATATGGCTACACTATCTGATGTTCCGATTGAATACATGGATTGCGATAGTTCTGCATTTGATGTAAAAGATGTGGTGATTGTCAAGTTTGAAGATAATGACTGGAGTAAACCTAAAGTGATTGGGTTTAAGGATCATCCGAAGGGGTGCTATTGGGAAGGTTGGGGAGATACGCTTACATCTAACCATGATTGGGTACAGACCGGGGGAGATTCGTCTGTCACCGATGGAGTTATGGAACTGAAGGGCGTTGAGGTTAATGCTGGGCTTGATTGGCTTGGGGATGGTGATGATGAGTTCCCGGCTATCGGAACTTTGGTAATTAAAGTCTCAGCGTCCACACCTCAATATGTTGCGATGGTGGTTCTTACAGACACAGGCGCGTTGGGGTTTACGTTTGCGGGTGACTTTCCTTTCGGTCATGACGTTGGCGACAACGATGGAGAGCCCATGGAAATTGACATGACTGCTTATGAGTATCAGGATGGTGGGTTCCCGGTTAGTGGAGAACCTATTAAATACATATTTCTTACAGCGGATGCAAACCGAGGCGATACA
>Ga0208648_1000941_pt1 | contig 26294 bp, 28 predicted proteins | sample AntAceMetag02UKL_FD_184772 | JGI IMG/M metagenome (GOLD analysis project Ga0208648, IMG submission 184772) | Saline lake microbial communities from Ace Lake, Antarctica - Antarctic Ace Lake Metagenome 02UKL (SPAdes) (version 2) | ecosystem: Environmental > Aquatic > Non-marine Saline and...
TAACATGTATTGATAAACCTACAGGAATAATCCATGGGTTGAACCATGTATTTTTCATGAATTTAATTTTAGGTGATGCTGTTAAAGTAAACTGAGAAACAGTTACGCTTTTTTCATTAGTACCCGCACCTGCACCTGATAATGTTGGATTAGTACTAACAACAGCATTTAGAGTATTGCCTAGCGCCTGACCAGTAGCATTTGGAGTAAATGAAGAGAAACGCTTGTATTCAAACATGATTTCACCAAGTAACTGGGTGTTATCATCTAAGCCAAACATATCATCACTTAAACTAAGATCTAAACCTGCACCAACATACCAGCCATCTTTACCTGGATTGGTTCCTAGAACAGTATTACCGCTAGGTAGAATTTCATCGTTACGATCAACGTTATTTCTCGCATAACCACCACGGAAGAAGACCATGTTACCGCCTCCCATAGACTCTCTTTCAGCTTCTTGCTTTTCTAAATTGGCAATTCTTACTTTCAAGTCAGAAATATCATCAGCACTAGCTGTTGGAGCTACTGCTAAACCGGTTAATGCTAAAAGCGCTGTTGCAGCACCCAGAGCTAATTTAGTATTTTTAAACATAGTCCCCCCCAAGGGTAGTTATTAATTTTTGTTTAAATATTACAACAATTCGTATCTTTTATACAACATTTGTAACACGATGAAAATAATAGCAGTAAACTTTAATCCTTACAAGTTTAAAATAATAATTTTTTAAAAATAATAATCTTTGCATTTCAGTAACTAACAAAAAAATTGTAATGCATAGTATAAAACATCAGGAAATTGTTGCATTTTTTGTTGTAAAAATACAACTTTATATATTAAGTTTATTATTCTTTGTATGTAGTTGCTCAAGCAAAAATAGTTGCCTAGCATTGCAAGGCCTGCAGTCGGGGGAGGGCTAAATTAGATATGCCTGGGCAGCTTAGCTGCAGAAAGGTATTTTCAGCTCTCAGCAGCTAGCTGCTAGTGTTTATTTTTGTTTCAAACGGTACAGGGAAGAAATATCCTCATTGCCAAAACCTGCATTTATGAGTTGCTCATAATCGATAATAGTTTGATTGACCAAAGGCAGCTCGGCTGCGTTTTTTTCCGCCATGGATTGACATATTTTCAGATCTTTATGATGTAAGGCAAGTTTAAATCCTGGCGGGTAATGTTGCTGAGTCATAGTGAGCCCTCGGTGGTTTAAAAACCAGTTACCCGCCGCGCCACCTGAGACTATATCAATCACTTTTTCTATTGGCAGTCCTTCTGCCTGTGCAAATGCCAGGGCTTCTGTAACGGCCTGGTTAATACCTGCGGCCATAATCTGGTTGACTGCTTTGGTCCCCTGACCCATGCCTGTTTTACCCATATAGATAATTCGGGCACACAGGGCGTCTAAGACTGTTCTGGTTTTATCCAGCACGGCTTCATCGCCGCCCACCATCATTGCTAATGTGCCATTTTTAGCGCCTTCTACTCCACCAGATACGGGGGCATCGAGAAAGTAAGCCTGTTTGCCTGCTAATAGATCGGCGACAGTCTGGGCTGTTTCGCTGCTCACTGTAGAAGTATCAATAACGATGCTTTCAGGTTTTATGCTTTGCAGTATTGCATTAATCACTTCCAGCAAATCATTATCGGCAGAAACACAGACAATAATAATATCCACACTGGATGCAAGTTGCTGGATGGATGCCGATGCAGCTATACCTAGTTCTTCTGCCAGTTTTTGTGCCTTGTCCGGGGTTCTGTTCCAGAGTTGAGTTAAGTAACCCGATCGAGCTAAATTACGAGCCATACCTGTGCCCATTGCACCCAGGCCAATGATTCCTACTTGCATTACATTAATCTCCTGGAAATGGGTCTAGCATTTACTTTTTATTCGGTTTTAAGTTTAATAGGGTCTGTAGCACGGCTTTAGCTCTCTATTGTCAGCAGTCAGAAACAGATGGTAGGCTGCTTCTCGGCAATGGTATGAATATTTATGGCTTTATTACCACTGCTGCTCACTATTTTGCTGCTGTTTCTGTTGCCCATACTGGTATTTAAATTTCCGTTTTAATAGTCCAGAAGGGTCGTCAGGAATACGCTTTAGCCATTGTTCGCTTGCTTGTTGTTGCTCGCTATCCTGAGTATTTTCTTGATTGAGCTGTGTGGCTTCAGATTCCTTTTCTTGCTCTGATTTTTCTTGTTTACTGGCTTCGGCATTTTGTTGTTGCTCATTTTCCTTGTTTTGCTCCTGCTCAGTATCGGCAGCAGAATCTTGCGGCTTGTTATCTTCCGAATCTGCTGAACTTTGCGGCTTTTGTTGCTCAGATTGTTGTTCTGATGGTTCACCTTGCTGATTTTTTTGTTCTTGTTGATCGCCCGATTGATCTTTCTGATCTTTCTGATCTTTTTGGTCTTTTTGATCTTTTTGATCTTGCTGCTTCTGTTTTTGCTCCTCCAGTGCTTTTTCGACCAGCTCTTTATTGTATTGAGCATCCTTATTATCTGGATTTAGTTTTAAAGCTTGATCATAAGCGCTAATGGCCTGTTCCAGTTGTCCTGACCTGGCTAGCAGGTTACCCTGATTATAATGTCCAGTAGCGGTTTTTGCTGGTGGCATTTGCTCATCTTCAGCTAGTTTTTTATCGGCCTTATAGCGTGCTGCTGCTTGCCAGGCTGGGTCGTTAAATTGCTCTGCAGCTTGCGGGTAATTGCCATTTAAATATTCTTGCTGGGCTTGTTGCTGTCTGGTTTGCCATAAGTCCTGCCACTCGAAGGCGTAACTGTTTTCAGGTAAAGGGAGTAAGAAGATAAAGAGCAGCGTTAATAAACCCCGTCTAAACGACAATGCAGACAAAAATAACACCGGCAGCATTAACCAGACACCAGCTTCCAGCCAGTTTTCCAGTAGCAAATCATTATTCAGTGCTTCACTGTGTTTTGCTGTCTGGTCAAAATAATCACTCAGGCGTTCTATATCGGCATCAGTATCTGTTATTTGCTGATAAATACCGCCACTGTTCTGAGCAGCTTTTTGTAAGGCGCTGCTGTTTAATCTGGCTAGCACGATATTGCCATTCGCATCTTTTAGAAACCCTCCTTGTGCTAGTTTTATAGGTGCACCAGCTTGTGTACCTACTCCCAGAATTGAAAGCCGAATCGCATCGGGTAATTCAGCCTGGGCTATAGCCTGTTCAATTTTATCATCATCAGTAATCAGTAAAATCTGACCTTTTTGCAGGCCCGCATTTTTAAATAGCTGCACTGCTAGTTGCAGGGCTATAGCACTATTACTGCCCTGTGCAGGCATAATATCACTAGTTAAAGCAGATAACTGACTGTTTATCGTTTCGGTATCGTCGGTTAATGGCGTCACGGTAAAGGCTGAAGCGGCATAGACTATCAGAGCTGTTTGCCCATCTTTACGTTTATTTAACAGGTCGGAAATCTTGTAACGCGCGCGTGTCAGGCGCGAGGGTTTTATGTCACTGGCGTCCATAGAACGCGATAAATCCAGAACAATTACCAGTGCCGCTGCATTTCTAAAAACCGGAGTCGGAATACGCTGCCAGGTAGGCCCTGCCAAAGCAAGAATCGTCAGGATAGCAGCTAAGCTACTGGCAAACAAAGGCATACGACTTTGCTTTGTTGGTTTTTCTTGCAAAATAAAAGGTAATAAATCGGCATCGCAGACGGTTTGCCAGCTTCCCTGTTGTAATTTATTTTTAAAACTAAGAAAAATAAAGACCAGTAAAGGCAGTAAGGCTAAGAGCCAATAAGGTCTAATAAAGTGAAATTCGCTGAGCATCATGTCCATCGTAATCGTATCAAATTAAGCAGTGCAGCTAATATTAAAGCAGCTCCCAAAGGCCAGAAAAATAATTCATTGCGCGGGCGAAAGAACTGTTTATCTTTTTCAATGGGTTCTAATTCATCAAGTAGCTGGTAGATTTTTTTAAGCTCTTCGGTATTTCTGGCGCGAAAATATCGCCCACCGGTCTTCTCTGCAATCGCTGTCAGGGTTTTTTCATCCAGATCACGAGATGGGTTGACTCTTTGATTACCAAAAAAACTGCGCACAATCATTTCATCTGCGCCTATGCCGATGGTGTATATTTTTAGTTGATGCTGTGCGGCGATTTCAGCGGCTTTTATCGGTGTTACTTCTCCGGCAGTATTGGCACCATCGGTGAGCAAAATTAATACCCGGCTATCGGTTTGCTGATCTTGCAAACGTTTCACCGCTAAACCTATCGCATCGCCAATCGCAGTACTTTCTCCTGCTAAACCTAAAGCGGACTCATTTAACAAAATTTGCACCGTTTTTCTATCAAAGGTGAGGGGTGTTTGTAGATAGGCGTTGGTGCCAAATAAAATCAAGCCTAAACGATCGCCAACACGGCGTTCAATAAATTCATTAGCGACTGTCTTGGTTGCAGTTAAACGATCTACGGCCTGATTATTAACTATAAAATCTTGCTCTTTCATACTGCCTGATAAATCTACCGCCAGCATTAAATCCCGACCGCTAACGCCTTGTTCTATCGGCTCTCCTAACCATTGTGGGCGGGTACTTGCTAAAACTAACAGGCACCATGCTGCAATGGCCAACCATAATGCCCAGGGTTTTTTAGACTGACCTGTTTGCTGGCTTTGTACCACATTAAAGTCTTGCAGAAAAGGAACTTTAAGTGCGGCTTGTTCGCTAGTTTTAGCGGCCGGGAAAAATCGCCTGATAATCCAGGGTAAAGGAAGAATTAGCCATAACCACGGCCATGCAAAATGCATCATATTTTAGGTTCTTGTTGGGCGTTTAACCAGGTTTCGCATAGATTAATTAACGGGGCAAGATACTGTGTATCAGCATTCTGGCTATACAGTGCATCGGTGAGTAACCAGCCAGTATCACTATTAAAACCACGATTAGGAATGCTTTGATCCAGAAAATTTAGCCAGTTTTCACCGGTCAGGCTCGCGACATCTTTACGTGGATAAAGGCTTATAGCTATGCGGCGCATTAAACTGGATAATTGCATTAATTTTTCCTGCTTAGTCAATTGTTGGTTTTGTCTAAGTAATTTTAAGTGTTGTTTAGCTGATTTTAGAGCGGTCTTACGCGTGATATGTGTATACAGTTTATAGCTTAGGAAGATACATAGTGGGATTAGCACAGCTAAAATCCACCAGCCAATAGCGGGCGGCCACCAGCTAATTTCCGGTGGTAAATGTATATCGCGTAAGGGGAGTTCAGTTGTTTGCATTTGTGTGCATGAAGGTTAAAATTTTTCAGGATAAGTTAAGTGAGCAACAAAGAGCTAACAATTTTTACCATAGGGAACACAGATAAAGCACAGTTTTTTTGAAAGCTCTACGCTCGGCTATGTTGTTTACTGTTATGTAAAAATTTATTTATATTTTTTATTAAAATAATTTTGCGGATTACTTAAATTTAGAAGGCTAATTTTATAATATCCGCAAATTGCTTGCTGTAATTATTTACTGTCGTTTCCGTAAGCTATCTTTAGTGCATGGCTTTAGTCCGTACTTTTAAGAGGCTTTTCAGGTAGTATCCGGGAACGCAGGTCTTTGTTTAAACCGCGTTGCAGCCAGATGCCAAGGCTATGGATGCTAAAATTTAATGGTAAAAAAACAGGCTATTTTACGCGCAATTAATTAGCTTTATCGGGAGTGCGACATACTCTAGCCCAGTTTGTTCTAACACAATACTAGTGCGATGCCTGCCCGTTTAATTTGCCGGCACTATAAAAAGCTCATTCATCAATATTTTCCAAGCTTAAAAAGTTATAGCATAAGTTATTTAAGCCTGTGAATTTAATAATCCATAACAATCAATCAATATAGTTATGACTGGCTATTAAGAGCTGGCAGAATATCGGGACCTTGCTAAATTCTATGCTTCTGCACAATTTGCAATATACTTAGTCAGCAATAGCGACTATTATCAGCAGACAGTGTGAGCAATTAATTAATTTTATAGGAATCACAGGGTAGCATAATGTCAAAGAGCGCCTCAAAAAGATCATATATAGATCTTGTAATTACTTTTGGTCCCGCAATATTATTGCTTATTGCAGGTTTCTGGTTCGCCTATCAATTTGTTGCGCCAGCACCACCAAAAAAGATTGTTATTAGTACCGGATCAAACACTGGTGCATATTATAAAATCGCGCAACAATATCGCGAAGAACTTGCCAAAGAAGGCATTGAGCTGGAAATCATCAGTTCTTCTGGTTCAGGGGAAAATATCAGCCGCTTAGTAAATAAACAGGCTGATCTGGCATTTATTCAAGGGGGAACGGGAAACAACGAGTCAGGGCTTTATTCTTTGGGAAGCCTTTACTATGAACCTTTATGGATTTTTCTTGGTAAACGAAATAATATCGAACAAATAGCTGATTTTTCCAGTTTACGTATTGCTATTGGTGAGGAAGGCAGCGGCACACGAATCCTGGCAAAACAGTTACTAGAATTAAACCATATCGAAAAAACCACGACTCAGTTATTTGCTTTTCCCGCTAAGGAAGCGGCAGAAGCTTTGATTAAATCTGATATTGATGTCGATATTATGGTTGCTTCCAGCGAATCAGATATGGTGCAACAACTGCTACGTAATGATCAGGTAAAGCTGCTTGATTTTAATCGTGCTGATGCCTATATACGTTTGCTGCCTTATCTCTCGAAAATTACTTTGCCTGAAGGTGTTATCGATCTGGGCAAGAATTTACCAGCACACACGGTGACTTTGCTTGCGCCTACTGCTAATTTAGTGATTAGCGAAGATTTTAATCCGGCTCTGATTGTTTTATTACTCAAGGCTGCGGATGCAATTCATGGTAAAGCGAGTACTTTTTCAGTAGCTGGAACATTTCCATCCAGTGAATTTACTGCATATCCCATCAATGAAGTGGCAAAACGATTTTATAAAGTTGGTCCGCCTTTTTTGATGCGTTACTTACCTTTCTGGCCTGCGGTATTTATCGATAGAATGATTGTTATGTTAGTACCTTTGTTAGCGCTGCTACTGCCTCTGGGTAAAATAATGCCGCCGCTATATCGCTGGCGTATCCGTTCTAAAATTTATCGCTGGTATAAGGAATTACAGGAGGTAGACGATACCGTGCATAGGCAGCAGCTCTCCGTAGCGCAGTTTGTGATGATTAGTCGTGAATTGTCGCAGATCGAAGATCAAGTGAATCAGGTGAAAACACCACTTTCTTATGCTGATCAGGTCTACAATCTGTTATTACATATTGATCTTGTGCGTAAGAAATTAAATGCTAAAAAACCGGAAGCTTAATAAACAAGAGAGCAGGAATTATTAATCGATTCTTCCAGTATTTTGGCAAAACCGTATTACTATATTTATTCTTAGACTAATTTTAAGGTTTTTTTACTCGCTAAATTCAGTAATAATCAAATTGTTGGATTTTAATAATTTAAAAAAATAAGGAGTTTCCATGTTAGAAAAAAATCAGATTGCCCCGGAATTCAGTTCAGTCAATCAGGATAATAAAATTGTCGAACTATCTTCTTTTAAAGGCAGTAAGAATGTTGTTTTGTATTTCTACCCAAAAGACGATACTCCCGGTTGTACGATAGAAGCTAATGACTTTACCGCGCTGGCTGATAAATTTGCTGCGCTGGACACTGTTGTTATTGGCGTGAGTAAAGATTCATGTGCCAGTCATGCCGACTTTATAGCAAAATTTAATCTTAATCTGGATTTGCTTGCAGATGAGAGTGGCGAATTATGTGTTGCTTATGATGTCTGGCGAGAAAAAGTAAAAAACGGCGAGACAAAAATGGCTATTCTTAGGTCTACTTTTATTATTGATAAACAAGGCAAGCTAGTCGAAGTATTGTATGGCGTCAATCATGAGGGGCATGCACAAGCCATGCTGGATAGAGTCCAGCAACTGCAATATCGTAGTGTATAACAACAAGCTGCATAGGTATTTTATAGTGGTAGCGCTTTTAGTCATTGGTCATGCATAAATGCCGAACGGGTATCTGGGACGATTGGTCAGCTTACGTGTTCACCCCATGCTGGCCAATACAAATAGTTAGCATATTGTGTCCTGATGGAGATGTACATGAATGATAAAGAATTAGTAGCACAGCACGCCGCTAATCAGGTTAAAAATGGTATGACCATTGGTCTGGGAACAGGCTCTACTGCAGATTATTTTATTGCCGAACTGGCACGCCGCCAGGCTGAGGAAGACCTGGCAATTGCTTGCGTATCCAGCTCTGTTGTCAGTATGCTTAAGGCACAGGAAATGGGTTTGCCTCTGCTTGCAATAGAGCATTTATCTCGACTGGATCTGTATGTTGACGGTGCTGATGAAGTGGCTCCCGATAACACTTTATTAAAGGGCCAGGGTGCAGACCTGGTGAGAGAAAAGTTATTGGCAAAAGCGAGTGATCAATTTATTGTGCTGATTGATCAAAGTAAAATAGTTGAACATATAGGCGCGCATTTTCCTATCCCGATCGAAGTGATGCCTTTTGCCTGGCAATTGGTACAACAGAGCCTTAAGCAATTAGGCGGGCAAGGAACTTTAAGGCAAAATAGCAAAGGCAGTGGTCTGGCGGTAACGTCTTATGGTAGTCTGGTATTGGATATGCGCTTTGATCCAAAACTGGATATCGCTGAATTAAATAGTTTATTAAATGCGCTACCAGGTGTTGTTGAACACGGTATTTTTCATAGGCTTGCTAGTACTGTTTTGCTGGCTGATAACGGGGTAGTGCAGGAAATCACGGCCAGTTAAATAAAACTGGATCGTATCAATAAGTGGTAAATGATATTTTCAAAAAAAGGTGAATAAATGTTTCAGGCATCAAAAATTACGTTTAGGCTATGCTTTGCAGTTACTCTGTTCGGGTTAGTGGGTTGTACTGGCGAAATGATAGAAGAAGGTTACTATGATCCAGACTCTCGTGCTGCTGAAGCCTGGCGAGATGAAGATACTGGTAATGGTGAAAATCCAGGCCCGAATGCTCCTGGTTATATTGGTCCTGATGGGGAATATTCTTTGTATCCAGATAATGATCCGCACTAGCTCAGCAATGCTTCTTTGCTTGAGTCAGTTTCTATTTATGAAAAACTGTTCTATGCAAATGGATACAGCACAGAAATATTAATTTTATTTAAAGTATAAAAAAAGACTTCCCGTTTCAAAGAAAGAAGCCGGGAAGTCTTTAGTTTTTTGTTTAAGCCGCGTGGAAACGGGCTTTATTTTCATGCGATCTTTCCAGGTTTGCTCCTTTTACGGTTCACATTTACGTTACTGGCAATAGCTGCAGTAGCGAATAATGCTGATGAGATAATGAATTCACCTGAAATAAAACCAAACAGGCCAATAAAAAATATTAATGCGGTTAAAGCATCTTTGCATAAATCGTTCATAAATATATCCTCTATATCTAAAGTGAAGTGAGCTTAATTTAACCCACGTACTAATTATAAGGACGATATTTGAATTTACAATAACACTGAATGTTCATTGATTGTTTTATTTTTTGAAACAATGTGTCATAAAGCTTTCATCTAAACAGAGTAAAAGTCCCGGGATTTATTCTACGAGTTCAACACTTAGCCCAAGTTTAGTGATAAAAATTATAACCACTTGATAAATAACAATAAATAAATATTATGGCACTACAGTGAGTGATTTGGCATGATTTTTAATTGTTACTAATCATTGCCTTACAAATGTATGGCACTACTTTTCGAAAGATGGGTTAGACTGATGGTCTGCTGAGTTACGTGCATCTGAAAATGGGCTGCTTAGTGTTGTTGTGCTTGTATACCTTATGTCCATTCATCGATTACACAAAAAAAGTGCCTCAACCTTTTGTCGTGCCCAAGGCGTTTTACGAAGAAATTTAAGGCTAGAAGTGATGCTTGGGTCACTGGTAAAGCATTTTATTTTAATTAGGCGACCTAATTCTTCCCAGCCATATTGCTCAACTAACTGGGTTACAATTTGCTCCAGTGTTATGCCGTGCAACGGATCCTGAATGCGAGGCTTATTGGCTTGTTCCTGGTTCATTACTATTGTCCTGGTTATTTAATGGCTCAGCTTTTTTAACGCGGATCTTGCTACCTGCGAGATCACTGCCATTAAGGTTTTTAATCGCTGATTTGGCCTCGCCTGGTTTAGGCATCTCGACAAAGCCAAAGCCTTTGGATATGCCTGTGTCATTGTCTAATACTAAGGTGCAAGACTGCACTGTTCCGTAAGCTGAAAAGAGAGCTTGCAGCTCTGCTTCGGAGGTATTTCGTGTTAGGTTGCGTACCAGTATTTTCATGGAGTGACCGTATTTATCTGAAAAAATTGCTTAATTATACTCCTGTAATGGCTAATAGAGTATTTCCAGAAAAACTTATGTTTAATCATTAATTGACCTGGATTTTTACAATGCCTGTATAGGTATTGTAAAGGTTATTTATCTGTGTAAATTTTTATAATGATTTGCTGGAGCTATAGTGCCATTAAATAATATTAGCAATAGAATATAAAGTATTTGCTAATATGAATCGCTGAAATGAAGTATTGAGACAATAACAAAAGGAGAGATAATGAGAGTTATAGCGTTTGCCGCGAGTAATAGTAAAAAATCGATCAATAAGCAATTAGCGACCTATGCGGCTAGCTTGTTAAAAGATGCACAATTTGAAGTGCTGGACTTAAACGATTATGAATTACCAATGTTTAGCGTAGACAAAGAGCAAGAGCTAGGCCAACCACAATTAGCACAAGATTTTGTCGCCAAGATTGGTGCTTGCGATGCGCTTATTATTTCATTTGCCGAGCATAATGGATCTTACACTGTGGCGTATAAAAATCTTTTTGACTGGGGTTCACGTATTAATAAAAAAATCTTTCAGAATAAGCCGGTAGTGTTTCTTGCTACCTCGCCTGGTGCCGGAGGTGCTGCCAATGTTTTGGCGACGGCGGTTAATTCTGTCGTGCATTTTAATGGTGATCTTAAGGCGAGTTTATCAGTTCCGAGCTTTTACCAGAATTTTGATGTAGACAATAACTGTTTAACAAATCCAGAGCTTAAAGCGCAGTTAATTTCAGCCATGGATAGCTTGCAGTAGTTGCTTGTTATTAGCGCAGTTGTCAGCTACTGTGGTATAGCCAAGATTAGAAATATAGCTGGAGCCATGATGAAGTCTAAATGCAATCTATATAGTGCTATAAGAGCAAGAGTGACAATGCATATTTTACTCAATAGTCTGGTATTTTTATGTTTATGCCTATTGAGTATTCCGGGTGAAGCAAAAAAATTATATAAATATCAGGATGAAAAAGGCGGCTGGCATTATACTGATAAAGCGCCCACGGCAGCACAAACTAAGGAAATCAAGCTTGAGGTTCGGCAGTTAAAGGTTGCGACTAAGCAGCTTGTCAGCTTAAATCAAGTGGGCGAAAAACGGCAGCCAGAATTTGTTATTAGAAATGATTATTTTGGCCCGATTGAAGTGGAAGTGGTTTTTTCCGAACAGGACAATGTACAGGCAGAGCCTGCCTTGCCCAGAAAATTTATAGTTCAGCCAGGCGTTTCCAAACCTTTGTTTGGCCTAGGTGCGATAGATGAATTTCAAGGCTGGCGCTATGCTCTTAGTTACCGGTATTCTCTTGGCGAACCCACTGCTCGACATAATGCACAGGCTATTTATATACCACCATTTGCCAGCTATAGAAAGTTTCAAATTAGCCAGGCTTTTAATGGCCCGTTTTCTCATACAGATGAGCAAAATAAATACGCAGTTGATTTATCTATGCCTGAAGGCTCAGAGGTGAATGCGGCCAGAGCAGGAGTAATCATGAGTCTGGAAAATGATTATTTTAAAGGAGGAACAGATAAACAGGTTTATAAAGAGCGCGCAAATAGCATAAGAATTTTACATGATGATGGATCTATGGCTGTTTATGCTCATTTACAGGCAGATGGAGCGCAAGTCTATGCAGGAATGCGAGTCAAGGCTGGGCAGTTAATTGCCTATTCAGGCAACACCGGATTCAGTTCTGGACCGCATTTACATTTTGCCGTGCAAGTAAATCAAGGGATGAGTCTTGTGTCCGTACCTTTTAAGTTTAGTGATAGTCTGGGTAAGCTGTCTCAACCTAAGGCTGGGCAATGGTTATCTGGTTATGCTGTAAGTCAGTAAGATAGCGATTTGCCTTGAGGCGATTAGGATAATAAATAATCGTTAAGTCACCGGGTTAGATTTTTTGATGTAAACACAAAAATCTAACCCGGGCTAAATTCCCTAAAGATGTTCTTATGATTCTTCCGTATCTTCTTCGTTGTCCTCCTCATCCTCATCTAATTCAACGTTAGTCACAGTAGACATGCACTCTAAATAGCTACTAGAATAATTTCTGTGTGCATCAGCCAGGCCTTGGGCTGAGCCAAAACTCTCACGTAATTCTTTTAAAACTTCTTCTGGTTTTTCAGAAGTTTTGATAGAGATCATTTTTGTATAGCCTTTATAAGCAGCTTTGCGCGTGGGCTCAAACGGAAAGAGTCCGGGCATTTTCTTTGAGGATAAATCAATAATGCACCTTGTTACAGTCTCAGGGTCAAGGTGGTAAGATTGAATATCAGGATCATTTGTTATTTGTTCTAATACAGTTTCTTTATATTTCTCTTGTTCAGAACATGCAGTCAAGATTAAAGCTGATAGGCCAATAAGTAATATTTTTTTCATAAGTTTTGTTTGTAAGAGTGGTTATTTTGTCGCTTCGATTTCATGCATGGCTGTGTTAATCCATGCTTCAGCTTCGGCATTAATATCTTTACTTTTGCGACCATCAACAGGGATAATCGGGCCGATTCTTACCTGAATAGTGCCTGGGTACTTCAAAAAACTATACCGCGGCCAGAATTCACCGGCATTATGTGCAACAGGGAGGACTGGATGGCCAGTGCGTAGTGCGAGTAAACTACCGCTTGCACTGAATTTTCGTTGTTCGCCTGGAGCGGTTCTGGTGCCTTCTGGATATATTACGATCCAATAGCCTTCCTGTAAGCGTTTTGCCCCTTGTTTTAATAATTGCGCTAGTGCTTCCTTAGGGCTGGAGCGATCAATAGCAATAGGTTTTAAGGTGGCCATTGCCCACCCCCAAAAGGGTATCCAGAGTAAGGATTTTTTTAGCAAGATACTTGATGTCGGCAATATCGACGTTAGAAAAATAGTTTCCCAGGCTGACTGATGCTTACATAGTACAATTGCTTCCTGATCCGTAGGAATATTTTCCAGGCCAGAAATTCGATAGTTTAAGCCGCAGATATTTTTACCGAGAAACAAAGTACAATTGGCCCAAAATTTCGCTATCTTATAGCGTAGTTTCCCAGGAAAAGCTGCAACAGCAAGCACGATGATAGCTAAGACTATCGTGATTGCCAATACAGAACTAAACAAGAGAGCTGATCGTATGTAAAGTAAAAAAAGCTTACCTTGATAAGATGTATTCTGCTGCATCATAAAGATTCTCAAAAATAGGAATGTTTAAATCAGGGTTGGCGGCTAAGGTTTTTGTGCCGTTACCTGTTTTGACCAAGAGTGGCTTTGCCCCTGCAGCGATAGCAGCTTCAATATCACGTAATGAATCACCAACAAAGTAAATATCTGTTAAGTCTACCCCTGCATCTTTACTAAACTGCTCAAGCATACCCGGTTTAGGTTTTCTGCAATTACAGTCTGCATCAGGTAGGTGCGGGCAGTAATAAATATGGCTTATTTTTCCGCCCAAAGCTTCGACCATACGTATCATTTTATGATGCATCTCGGTTAGCGTTGCATCGCTATAATGCCCTCGGCCAACACCCGATTGATTAGTGATCACAACGACTTGATAATCATGTTGATTTAATAAAGCAATCGCCTCAAGGCTACCCTCTATCGGCAGCCATTCGTCAGCTGATTTGATAAAGTCAGCTGAATCGTGATTAATAACGCCATCACGATCCAGTAATACGTACTTAGCTGTACTCATTAGCTTTGTAACTTGGAAATATCAGCGATTTGTAAAAATAACTTAGATAATTTAGTCAGTAAAGCTAAACGATTGGCGCGTAAATCTAAATCATCACACATCACCATTACATCATCAAAGAAACTATCAACCTCTGCGCGTAAACCGGCTAAATGATTTAACGCAGTTTGATAGTCTTTGGCTGCTAATAGTGGCGCGACATCCTGTTCAGCTTGTTCAGCTGACGCTAATAATGCAATTTCAGCAGGCTCTACTAACTTGCCTACGCTATCAGCCGGTTTATTATCTGATTTACGTAGAATATTGCTGATGCGTTTATTGGCTGCTGCTAAACTTTCTGCTTCCGCCAGGCTTCTGAAATTCTGCACCGCCTGTAAGCGTCGCTGGAAATCATATGGCTGGGCCGGTAAAATTGCAAACACTGCTTCAAATTCATCGGCAGTAAAACCATGGTCTAAACTATAACCTTTTAGACGCTCAAAAATAAACGGAATCACTAGACTACGCGTTTTTTCCAGATCAAACTCATGAGTGAATTGGCTTAGCGCAAAATCGACACATGCAATTAAATTGATTTCCAACTGGTTTTCAATAATGGTACGTAAAGCACCTAATGCGGCGCGTCTTAATGCGTATGGATCTTTATCACCACCAGGAATTAAACCCGCACTAAAAATACCTGTTAGTGTATCGATTTTTTCCGCAATTGATAAAATCTGACCTGTACTGCTAGGCGCTGTTGGGCTACCTGCACCTTTCGGATAATATTGCTCTTCAATCGCTTGCGCTACTTCCGCTGATTCGCCATCGGCTAAAGCATAATAACGCCCCATTAAACCCTGTAAGCTACCAAACTCTTCAACCATATTGGTTACAAGATCGGTTTTAGCCAGTTTTGCTGCGCGTGTGGCAAGGTCTGGATTAACGTTAATGCTCCTGGCAATAAACTCTGCTAGTTTTTCTACGCGCTGCGATTTATCCGCCAAGCTGCCTAATTTTTTCTGGAAGATTATGCTGTCAAGTTGCCCGGTACGTTGTTCTAAACGCAGTTTATGATCTTGATTCCAAAAGAATTCCGCATCCGCCAAACGAGGCATAACGACACGCTCATTACCTTGCTGGATAGAGATAGGGTTTTTGCTTTGAATATTACTAAAAGTAATAAAGTGCGCTAGTAATTCGCCATGCACATTCTTAACCGGAAAATATTTTTGATTAATCTGCATGGTGGTAATTAATACTTCAGCAGGTAATGCCAAATAACGCTCGTCGAAATTTCCGGTAATCGGTACAGGAAATTCATTCAGCGCGGCAATTTCTTCTAACAAATCGTCTTCTATATAGGCAATACCGCCCACCGCAGCAGCGGCACTATTTGCTGCATCACGGATGATTTGCATACGCTGTGCGAAACTAGGAATCACTTTGCCTTGTTTTAATAAAGTCGCTTCATAGTTTTCTGGCTCTGTAATGCTGATGGCTTCAGGCGCATGAAAACGGTGTCCATGAGTCATATTGCCAGTGCTTAATCCTAGAATTTCAGTATTAATGACCGTTGCGCCATACATTAATAGCGCCCAGTGTACCGGACGGACAAACTCGACAGTTGAAGCCCCCCAGCGCATACGTTTGGCAATCGGTAACTGGCTAATACTTTTACGAATAATATCAGGAATTAATGCAACGCTAGACTGCCCTTTTACTTGCTGGGTAAACGCCAGCCATTCGCCTTTATCGGTTTGCACGCGCTCTAATTGATCAACCGAAGTACCACAACTTCTGGCAAAACCTTGGCAAGCTTTACTCGGTTGACCTTCGTCATTAAACGCGGCTTGTACCGCAGGGCCTCGTTTTTCGATACTTTTATCGGCTTGTGCGCTGGCTAAATCTTTAATCAAGACAGCAAGACGGCGTGGTGTTGCATAAGCAATGCAGTCGCCAAAGCTTAAATCAGCTTCTCCCAAGCCAAGCTTAATATTATTTAATAAAGCATTACTTAATTTAAGTAATGATGCCGGGGGTAATTCTTCACAGCCTAATTCAAATAATAAGTGTTGTGCTGCGCTCATGCTGATGCTCCTGTGTCTTTAGCCAGTGGAAAGCCTAATGATTCACGGCGCGCATAATAAGTCTCGGCAACTGCTTTAGCCATATTTCTTACTCTTAAAATATAGCGCTGGCGCTCTGTAACCGAAATCGCATGGCGCGCATCCAGTAAATTAAACACATGCGAGGCTTTTAAGACCATTTCGTAAGCCGGTAGCGGCAGATCTTGTTCGATTAATTTTGCGGATTCCATTTCGTATATATCAAAGCTCTCGAACAGGAAATCGACTTTCGCGTGTTCAAAATTAAACGCGGACATTTCTACTTCATTTTGATGAAACACATCTCCATAAGTGACCATGCCTTGCGGGCCTTTTGACCAGACTAAATCATAAACGCTTTCCACGCCCTGAATATACATGGCGATACGCTCAAGACCGTAAGTCAGTTCGCCGGTCACAGGGCGACATTCCAATCCACCGACTTGCTGAAAATAGGTAAACTGCGACACTTCCATGCCGTTTAACCAGATTTCCCAACCCAGTCCCCAGGCACCCAAAGTAGGCGATTCCCAGTTGTCTTCAACAAAACGTACATCATGTTCAAGTAAATCCAGACCGATATGGCGTAAAGAATCCAGATAAAGGTCTTGAATGTCATCAGGCGAAGGCTTTAAAACCACTTGAAATTGATAATAATGCTGCAGGCGGTTAGGGTTTTCACCGTAGCGGCCATCTGTAGGCCGGCGCGAAGGTTGCACATACGCAGCATTCCATGGCTCAGGCCCAATCGCACGTAGAAAAGTCGCGGGGTGAAATGTCCCGGCACCAACTTCTAAATCAAGAGGTTGTAATAAAACACAGCCTTGATCTGACCAATAATTTTGTAAGGCAAGGATAAGTCCTTGAAATGTGGATAAATCGTTATTTGAACTGGACACAATATCGAGATTATTTAAGCGCTAGAAAATCTATCAATTATAGCTTAAAAATTATGCACGGGCATGTGTAAAAGAAAATTGTATTATTGGCGGATCAAGGATGCCGGAGTAATACTGTCCCGTTCAGACCAGTAAAGCATTGCCATTTTTAGCCTGTTTATCTAGCTATTTCAGAAAATGAGGCATGCATTGTATGGGCTTCATTTTTCAGTTCTTTTGCTTTATAGGTTGCTGACGGGCGTTCTTTTTTGAGCTTTGTAATTGCGTCCAGCGTTTACCGAGGCGCTTTTGCATCGCTTTTGTTGACGTTAATGCTAATGGTATCAATAGCAGAAAGGTGAAAATATCGACAAGAATATAAGGGCTTTTAGGCGCTTCATCTTTAAATGTTTCCCAGGATAATGATAAATCGAGCACGATATAAACTAAAAAAAGCATACAGGCATAAAAAAATGCAAAACAGTCCCATTTTGCGCTGGAAGTGAAGGGGCCAGTTTTGTTTGAGTAGTCTTTTGAGTGGCGTTAGAGCGAGACCGATACATAGAAAACGCAATGCCCAGTCGCCTAAATTAAAATGCAGGATTTGTATGGGGTTTGCGCCTGATTTATGCTGTAAAGTAGCGTAAGCTAATGATAAAAAAAGACTAAAGCTAAGCATGAGGACTATGATCTTAATTAGTACTCAGCCCTTTTTGGGAATGCGCATTAGAGCTGTTTTTTAAGATCCATTCCTGAATAAAGTGTAGCAACTTGTTCGCCGTAGCCGTTAAGCATTTCTATTTTACGTTTGGGGTAAAATACTCGCTCCCAGTATCCGTTCTCTACTCTGGCTCCACCTTGGGTGTGGGGTATCTGAGTTTATGTTGGCATAAAAGTCATGCTCCCCGGTAGCCATTTTATTCCATGCGGTGGCTGGCATGGTTTCTATATAGGGAATTTTTACAATTGCTTTAATGCTTTTAAAGACGTATTTCCAGGGTACAACCAGGCGCAAGGGTGCGCCATTCTAGTTTGGAAGTGTGTCATCATGCATTCCAGTTGCCATAAAGGCTAAAGGATGCATGGCTTCATCGATTCTTAGGCCTTCGACATAGGGCCAGTCTAATGCTCTAGTTTTTTGGCCGACCATGATTTCAGGGTCATAAAGAGTGCTGAATTCATAATAATTCGTGTAACTGGCAACGTCTTCATAGTCGGTGGGTTGTAATGAGGCTGAATAGGGACTTGTGTGTATTTTTTTGTGCCTGCACTGGCAGCAAAGATGCGACTGATAAGCCTGCTACTGCCTTGATGATTTTTCGGCGGTTGACAAAGATAGTCTTATCGGTAATTTTCCTTAAATAACATAATATACTCCTTGAATTTGTCTGGACTGTGTAAATATAGTCGTCTGTAAGGGTGAAAACAATCTAAAGTTGCCAGTATTTATGATTTCTATAATCGCTCGCTATACGTCTATGTAATTTGATAATCATAGTCGATAATAAGAGGTGCATGGTCTGAAAAGCGCTCATCTTTGTAAATAGATGCAGATTGTACTTTTTCTTGTAAATGTTCACTTATCACCTGGTAATCAATGCGCCAACCTACGTTTTTTGTCCATGCCTGCCCGCGGTTAGACCACCAGGTGTATTGATCTGCCTCTTGATTAATTGTTCTGAAGCCGTCACTCCAGGGTTCCTGCTCGAATAATTGATCTAGCCAGGCGCGTTCTTCAGGCAAAAATCCTGAGTTTTTCTGATTGGCCTTCCAGTTTTTTAAATCAATTTCTTTATGTGCAATATTCCAGTCGCCACAGATAATATAATCTCGTTCATTAAGTGCATTTTTCTGTAAAATTGGCATATAACGATCCATGACGCTATATTTGAAAGCTTGACGTTCCTCTTTAGAGGAGCCTGATGGTAGGTAGAGTGAGATGACACTGAGATTACCAAGTTGTATTTCTAGGTAGCGCCCTTCGCTATCTATGTCATCAAAGCCCATGCCAATTATCACTTTGTCGGGTTTGTGTTTGCTGTAGACAGCAACACCGCTATAGCCTTTTTTTTCTGCGCTATGGTAGTAACAATAATAGCCGACTGGGCGAAATGCATCGGCTGTCAGTTGATCGGGTTGTGCTTTTGTTTCCTGTATGCAGACCACATCAGCGTCTTGTTGAGCTAACCAGGGGAAAAAACCTTTACGCTCAGCGGCGCGAATGCCGTTGGTATTTATAGTAATAATACGCATTTTTTTTTATCTTGACTTGCAGATAGTTGGGTAAAGAAGTATTATACTCTGTTCAAAATTGTATGTTAGTCGATTTATTAGACGTGTAAAGGTCATTATGAAACCAGAAATTCACCCAGATTATAAACAAATAACCGTGACTTGCGGTTGTGGAAACGAGTTTACTACAGGCTCAGTATTAGGTAAAGATTTGCATATTGAGGTATGCTCTTCATGTCATCCATTTTATACCGGGAAACAGCGCGTAGTTGATACTGCTGGACGCGTAGATAAATTCCGTAAGCGCTATAGTAAGTAATCGTATGAGGCCGGTAGTGTAATTAAAACTATAGGAAACACCATGGCACGAAATACATTGACCCTAAGAGATAACTCTACAGGAAAGGAAGCTGAATTTGCTATGTTGAGGGGAACTATCGGCACCCCGGTTGTTGATGTGAGCTCTCTAAATAATAAGATGGGTTTGTTTACCTATGACCCGGGTTTTATGTCAACGGCAAGTTGTAAAAGTGCGATCACTTATATTGATGGTGAAAAAGGTATCTTATTGTACCGGGGCTACCCTATTGATCAATTAGCTGAAAAGTGTACCTTTCTTGATGTTGCCTATTTATTGATGAATGGTGAGCTGGGAAATAAACCTGAGCAGGCTCAATTTGAGCATGAGATAGGTCAGCATGCTATGTTGCATGAGGCAATGCGTAGTTTTATTGATGGTTTTCATTATGATGCACACCCGATGGCTATGATGGTGGGAATTGTTGGCTCTTTGTCCGCATTTTATCATAGTGAGCTGAATATGGATGACCCTGAGCATCGACGTATTTCCGCGATGCGGATGGTTGCAAAAATACCGGTGATTGCCGCTGCTTGTCATCGTCATTCGATTGGTTATCCTTATGTTTATCCACGGTCTGATCTGAGTTATTGCGAAAACTTCCTTAATATGATGTTTTCTTTGCCGTCCCATAAATATATTGATAAAGATAATTATATCCATCCAGTCGCTGTCAAGGCTTTGAACTTATTGTTTATTCTGCATGCTGATCATGAGCAGAATGCTAGTACTTCGACCGTACGTCTGGCAAGTAGCACGGGTGCAAATCCCTATGCTTGTATTGCTGCAGGAATTGCAGCACTTTGGGGGCCTGCTCATGGCGGTGCCAATGAAGCTGTCCTAAGTATGCTAGGAGAAATTGGTACGGTTGATAGAATTCCTGAATATATAGAAAAAGCAAAGGATAAAAATGATCCTTTCCGGTTAATGGGTTTTGGGCACAGGGTTTATAAAAATTTTGATCCTAGAGCGACAATTATTCGTAAAGCTTGTTATGAAGTCCTTGAAAGGACGTCAGCTAAAAATCCTATGTTTGATTTGGCTCTAGCGCTGGAAGAGTATGCATTGAAAGATGAATACTTTATAGAGAAAAAACTGTATCCAAATGTAGATTTTTATTCTGGTATTATTTATAAGGCTTTAAATATACCTGTGGATATGTTTACTGTGATGTTTACTATCGCTCGTACTGCTGGTTGGGTATCTCACTGGCTGGAGATGATGGCTGAACCAGGGCAGCGTATTGGCCGACCCAGACAGGTTTATACAGGAAAAGATGTGCGTAACGTGTAGCACATATGCATACCTGATAATATCAAAGCAGCCTTTATGGCTGTTTTTTTATGTCTAAAAAACACGGTTGTGAGCAGATGTTTGGTGTTCAAGTCTCATATATTAAGGCGAGGCTTGAGCAAGCCACGAGGTTGATACAATTATTGCATAATGTTTGCGCCTCTAAAGTCTAGAATAATGCTTCAGGAATTGCCTGAGCAGGAGTATTTTGTTCTCCAGTCAGTTCGCTCTCCCATTCCACATAAGGAGTGGGCCGAGTTGGAATAGTTTCGTCAGTAAAATATTCCCAGATTCCTGTTGAGGATTCATGCCTGGCTAAAAGGCCCGTTTCTGGGTCTATAAGTATTTTGCTAATGCCTTCTGGCATGATTGGCTCTTGGACTATTTTGTCTTTAAGGGCATAACGCATAAATTCTATCCACATGGGTAGTGCTGCTTTGCCGCCAGTTTCCCAGCGGCCAAGACTTTTAGAATCATCTTTGCCTACCCAGGCTATGCCGACAATGTCAGGCGTAAAGCCATTGAACCAGGCGTCTTTTTGGTCGTTGGTTGTGCCTGTCTTCCCCGCCAAGTCAGTACGCTGTAGGGATTTAGCTTTAACCGCTGTTCCACGTTGAACGACATCACGTAAAAGAGAGTTCATTAAAAAATTTATTTGTGGGGAAATAATTCTAGGCGCTGTGCTGTTTTCACATTCAGGACAGGCAGTTAATGGTTCTGCTTGAAATATTACTTCACCCGTACTGGATTCAATGCGTTCTATATAGTAAGGGTTAATTAAATATCCACCGTTGGCAAACACTGCATACATGCGAGCCATTTGCAGTGGGGAAGCATCCCCGCTACCTAATGCCAGGGAGAGTTTGTTGGGTAATTGTTCCTTTAGGAAGCCAAAACGCATGGCTGTGTCAGTAATCGTTGTAATTCCGATAGCTCTTGTCAGGCGTATGGCGATTAAGTTTCGCGAATTACGTAATGCCGTGCGGATGCTGGTTGGACCATAAAAATTATGGCTATAGTTTTCAGGTCGCCATGCACTTTCCTCGATAGAGCTATTGGTACTTACAATGGGAGCATCGTTGATGATGCTGGCGGTCGTGTAGCCAGACTCAAGCGCGCTCGTATATATGATTGGTTTGAAGCCTGAACCGGGCTGACGTTTTGCTTGAATTGCACGATTGTATTTGTTGTTGAAATAAGCATAGCCACCTGATAATGCTAATAAGGCGCCTGTTTTAGGGGCTAAAGCAACAAAAGCGCCTTCTGCTTCAGGGATTTGAGCAAGTCGCCACTCATTATTGACTTGTCTGACACGGATCGTATCGTGTAATTCAATAATGTCTAAGTACGAGTTAATATGTAACGTTTGCTGCGTATCGGGATTATATTTTGTGCTCCAGGGGCTATTCTTCCAGAATAATCTGATATCCGTGCCGTCTTTGAGTGTAGCAGTAAGTTGGTCATTATTAATTTGAGTTACTCTTGCAGGATATGTTGAGCCTATGTTATAGCTTGATTCTAGAGAGCGTTTTTGAGTGTTAATGATACGATAGCTGTGGCGTTCATCAAATTGGTGCAGATTAGCACGCAAAGCATTCACCGCGGCATTTTGCAGGTCTGATTTGATGGTGGTATAAACTTTCAGGCCTGATGTGTATGCCGCATCTTCGCCATAGAGATTGATGATATCATTGCGCACCATTTCGGCTATATCTGGCGCATACAGCTCTCTTTGAGTGGTATACTTATTGGCAGTAATAGGCGAATTAATGGCAACATCGTAGTCCTGTTGCTCTATATGATTTAAATCTAACATGCGCTTTAATACATAGTTGCGTCGAAGCAGCGCGCGTTCAGGATTGTTAATAGGGTTGTAACTAGATGGCGCTTTAGGTAGGCCTGCAATCATACTCAGCTCTGCAAGGGTCAGTTGTGCCAGGGGGCGATCGTAATAGATTTCAGAAGCCGCAGCTACACCATAGGCGCGTTGCCCTAGATAGATTTTATTTAGATACAGTTCAAGTATTTCATTTTTGCTAAATTCTTGCTCAATTTGTATGGCGAGAATAATTTCTTTAATTTTTCGGGTGTAGGTTTTTTGATTGTTTAACAAGAAATTACGCGCGACTTGCATGGTAATAGTGCTACCTCCCTGTTTTTTTTTGCCAGTTAGTGCTAGTTGTATCGCTGCGCGAGCAAGTCCTTTGAAATCTATGCCAATATGAGAGAAAAAATCACCGTCTTCAGCAGCTATAAAGGCATTAACAAGTTGTTTGGGAGTATCGGATATATTAATGGGGATACGTATTTTTTCGCCAAATTGTTCGATTAATAACCCATCCTGGCTATAGACGTTTAAAGGCTGTTTGTACTGAATATCTCTTAATACTTCGATATCAGGAAGTTCTGAACTTAGCTGTTGATAAACAAAATAACTTATTATTAAACCCAGAATAGAGAAAGTGAGGAGTATGGTTAATAACCATTTTATTATTCTCATTAAAAGTATCAGTATGCTGTTGAAAGAAACTAAGTTTCAGCTTAATTTGTAGTTGTCACAACCCGTGTCACATAAAGTTTATTATACTGCGTATTAATTGAGATGTGTTGCGATAAATCTTTTCTGAGATCAGTATCTTTTTTCCCTATCGGCAAATTATTAGGTGACTTGTTATTTGTTGAGCGCATCATGTGTGACTTGTCGGTCTGATTTATTTTTGCTTATATAACATTGGTATAGTAAAAATTGTAGGGAAATTTAGAATCTTTTTATAAAAATTAGTGTTATATTACATGTCGTTATATTTCTTACTTTACTTCAACTATTACGTTATGTTTTACAGATGGCATGAAAATATAAAAACATAGCTATATTCCTTACTAGATTGGGACATAATTGCTTTTTCACGTAATTCTTCCCTGGTGTCATTGAAAAAAATAAAAGAGTTTCTACATGAAATGGTTCAATCGTAAGCATGATCCTCTTCTTGGGATCGACATTAGTACCGCTGCTGTCAAGATAATAGAACTAAGCAAGACGGGTAGCAGGTATAAAGTTGAAAGTTATGCTGTTGCACCTTTAGTTCAAGATGCAGTGGTTGATAATAATATCTCCCATATCGAGATAATTACAGAAGCTATCAAAGTGGCATTAAAGCAATCGGGGACGCATGCACGCCATGCTTGTGTCGCAATAGCTGGCTCTTCGGTGATGACTAAAGTGATCACCATGCCTGCGTACTTGTCAGAAGATGAAATGGAAGAGCAGATCATGGTTGAGGCTGATCAGTATATCCCTTATTCTCTGGATGAGGTGCGAATGGACTTTGAAGTGCAAAATATCAATGAAGCAAACCCTCAAATGGTCGATGTTTTGCTAGCTGCATCACGTAGAGAGAATGTTGATGAGCGAGTAGACGCTCTCGAAATGGCTGGGTTAACGGCTAGTATTGTTGATGTTGGGTCTTTTGCCATTGAAAATTCATATACTCTACTTAAGGACCTGCTACCAGATGGAGATGAAGAGCAAACTGTAGCTATTGCCGATATTGGTGCAACAATGACTACCTTAAATATTTTGCAAGAAGGTCGAGCAATTTATACTCGGGAACAGGGGTTCGGAGGTAAGCAGTTAACTGAGGAAATTCAACGACGATATGGTCTTTCCTATGAAGAGGCAGGGCTTGCTAAACGACATGGGGGGCTTCCTGATAATTATAATACTGATGTATTGGGTCCCTTTAAACGAGCATTAGTGCAACAAGTTGCTAGGTCGCTACAGTTTTTTATTTCATCTAGTGCAAATAGAAATATTGATACTGTTATATTGGCGGGTGGTTGTGCATCAATTTCAGGTATTGATAAATTAATCGAAGAAGAGTTAGGTATTCCAACATTTGTCGCTAATCCATTTATTAATATGGCTCTATCAAATAAAATTAAACCACAAAGTTTAAGTGAGGATGCTGCAGCAATGATGATAGCTTGTGGTTTGGCGCTGAGGAGTTTTGACTAATGACGCGAATTAATTTATTGCCTTGGCGTGATGAGTTACGCAAGAAAAAACAAGAGGAATTTATTATTGGTATTGTGCTTGTTGCAGTTGTTGCAGTAGCGCTACTGTTTAGCATACAGGCATACTTAGATAGTCAGATTGCAGAACAGCAAGATAAAAAACGTATAGTATTAGCAAAAGTAGCAGAAGTTAATTTGATCACTGCTAAAATTAAAGATATTGAAATACAAAACGGAATTCTGCAAAATAAAAGAAGTGCGATTCAAGCATTGCAAAAAAGCCGCCCTGAAATTGTCCATTTTATTGATGCAATTGCCAGAGTCACTCCTGAAGGTGTGTTCCTTACCCAGTTAAAGCAGGATAATGCGCGTGTTGCACTAATAGGTAAAACTGAGTCAAATTCACGTGTGTCAGCATTTATGAGGAATGTTGAAGCTAATCAATGGTTAACTGATCCTCAACTAAATATTATCCAAGGCAGCAATAAAAATAATAATGGTAAATTAAGTAATTTTACTTTGTTCGTAAAGCAGAGGAAAAGTAAAGCAGAAGATGAGGATATGTGATGAATCTTTCTGAAATTAATTGGGATCTTAATCAGGCAGGTGCTTGGCCTAATCCACTTAAGATAGGTGTAGGTGCTCTATTATTCATGATAATAATGGGTCTTGGATATTATCAATTTAGCAGTGAAAAAGTAGCGCAATTAGAAACAGAGCAAAATGAAGTCGCAGATGCCCTGAGTAAATACCAATATGCATGGCGGATGGCACAAAATCTTGAATTTCATCAAAAGCAATATAAGCAAATACAGTCGTCTCTGGCTGAAATGATGAAATTAATGCCTACTAAAGCAGAGGTTGCCAGTTTATTGATAGATATTTCGCAAACGGGCCTATCTAGTGGTTTGGAGTTTGAATTATTTAAACCTATTGGAGCGGTAGACAAAGGTGATGTTATTGAGCTGCCTATAGATATAAAAGTGATCGGTAAGTACAGTGAATTAGGGTTGTTTATTAGTGGTCTTGCGACATTGCCGAGAATTGTCACTATTAAAAATATTCAAATTAATCCCACAAATAATAATCCTCTGTTAGCTATGGATGCATTGATTACAACTTACCGCGAGGGTGATAATCAAATAGAAAATGATGCTAAAGTATTGGATAATAGCGCCTTAGTTTGTCTTGATCATGATGGATTGGTGGTGCCGGGTTGCAAAATAAAGAGTACTGTAACTGTTTCTTATCCTGAGCTTGAACAAAGATTAAAGGTATCCGCTATAAATTCTAGGGAGGCACAAAATTTCCCTGAGATTTTTCTTCAATCAGCTGTGCAAGAGAAGGCAGTTTGAATTCTCCGCTAACTCTGTCTCGAATATAATCATAAGTTCTCACCTT